>Ga0307375_10000142_pt1 | contig 96125 bp, 94 predicted proteins | sample TR1MG_FD_202531 | JGI IMG/M metagenome (GOLD analysis project Ga0307375, IMG submission 202531) | Soil microbial communities from Risofladan, Vaasa, Finland - TR-1 | ecosystem: Environmental > Terrestrial > Soil > Coastal area > Acid sulfate soil | place: Finland: Risofladan, Vaasa | collected... | reverse complement strand
CAGCCTTCGATGAGGACGCGGCAAGAGCGCTGGCAAAGAGGAACGACTGCTTCAAGTGCCATGCTGTCGACAAGTCCAAAAAAGGGCCTTCCTACAAGAAAGTTGCGGATAAATACAGGGGCAAGGCTGATGGCCAGAGCAAGCTGATCACCAACTTCACCACGGAGCCGATGGTCAAGCTTTCAGACGGCAAGGAAGAGAAGCACAAGCTCATCGATACCAAGGACATTAACGAGCAGAAAAATCTGGCCGACTGGATACTCTCGCTCTAGAGGTCCGCCGCCGGGCAATACTTAGGTGAAAAACAGTTGCCATTGGTCAAACTAAGGGTAAGTCTGGCTCGACGGTGTCCGGAGATACAACAGTTAACCTTGAGCCTGCATTGAGTACGCGAGTACTCGTGCGAACTTTGGCTTTCCGCATGGTGCGTGTATTGCCAAAGGTCTGTTAGCGCTATCAGACTTGAATCCGTCAGCGAAGACACCGAGAAAATATTTTGAGAGGAGCATCGTCATGATGCCGAAAAGGGAAATGGCATCGGGTAAGGGGATTCGTCTTGTCATGGAACGAAAGACCTGTATGGCCGTTGACGCGCTCGTGTATTGCATGGCGTGTCTATCGATTCCTGCGTTGGCGGGTCCGCCCTACCGGACCGACGATCCGGAACCCGTGGAATACCAACATCATGAGTTCTATATTGCAACGCAGCAGATCAAGACGGCCGATGGTCGGGCTGGAACCCTACCTCATTTCGAATTCAACTACGGTTCGGCACCCGATGTCATGCTTCACATCATCGCTCCAGTCGCCTTCAGCAGCCCGGCGGACGGTCCGCGCCAACGAGGACTTGGCGATGTCGAGTTCGGCGTCAAATATCGTTTCATGCAGGAGACCGACAGCCGTCCGATGGTCGGGACTTTCCCCATCCTTGTGACACACACCGGGAACGCGGACAAGGGACTGGGCAACGGAGATACACAGATTTTTCTGCCCATCTGGCTGCAAAAGAAATGGGGCGAATGGCAAAGTTACGGCGGTGGAGGCTATTGGATCAACCGCGCCCCGGACACTAAAAATTACTGGTTCTTCGGCTGGCAGGTGCAGAAGGAACTTTCCGAGCATCTAACCCTGGGTGGCGAGATATTTCACAACACAGAACAAGTTGCGGGCCAAGGCTCCAGCACGGGCTTCAACCTCGGTGGGTCTTACAACTTCGACGAGCACAAGCACTTACTCTTCAGCGCCGGCAAAGGGCTGACTAATGTCGATAACACGAACAAGTTTTCTTCCTATGTCGGCTACCAATGGACATGGTGATTCGATCACGGCCAGATATTGTTCCAATATGTCTACTTTTTGAAAGCCTGTCCGTCGGCTTCGGACTCGAGTCGCACCCATGATATTTATTGAGACAGCTTCTAAAGCGCACGCCAACCACGGCACCTGCATGGTCGAGCTGGAAACCATCAATGTCAGCCCGGGGGCCGGCGCGGTTGGCAGGTGTCAAGCCGATCCGAGGTGGGCGGAGATATCCCCCTCTATCAACGATAGCAATCGCTATCAGCAACCGCCGAGCACTGTGACCAGCCTGATCCGGTAACGGAATACGGCCCGAACAATCATAATCCCGCCGCCTGCCAAGTTTTTCATGGCACAATAGCCCCGCCCCCCCCCAATCTTGGCAGCCAGATGCAAAGCCATGCGTTCAGGCACCAAAACAACAATCTCGACTATGCTTGATTACAGCCACATATGAAGCTGGTTACCTGGAACGTCAATTCCCTCAAGGTTCGCCTACCGCAGGTTCTGGACTGGCTTGCAGCACATCAGCCGGATGTGCTGTGCCTGCAGGAAACCAAGCAGGAGGACGTGAATTTTCCGGCGGCAGAAATCTCCGCCGCCGGCTACCAGGCCGTGTTCAGCGGCCAGAAGACCTATAACGGCGTGGCGATCCTGAGCAAAACCCCGGCCTCGGAAGTGGTTACCGAAATTCCCGGCTTCATGGATGCACAAAAGCGCGTGCTGGCGGCGGCCATCGCTGGCGTGCGAGTCATCAACCTCTACGTTCCCAATGGCCAGAGTGTGGATTCCGACAAGTACCAGTACAAGCTCGGCTGGCTGACGGCCCTGACGGCCTGGTTGGCTGATGAGCTGGCGCGCCACCCCAAACTGGTGGTGCTGGGTGATTTCAATATCGCGCCGGATGAGCGCGACGTCCATGATCCGCAAGCCTGGGAAGGCCAAGTGCTGTTCAGCCTGCCTGAGCGGGAGGCGTTCCGGCAATTGCTCCAGCTCGGTTTCGTTGACAGCTTCCGCCTCTTCGGTCAGCCGGAAAAATCCTACACCTGGTGGGATTACCGCATGAATGCGTTTCGCCGCAACATGGGGCTACGCATCGACCACATCCTGCTCAGCGCCGAACTGGCGAAAACCTGCAAATCCTGCGTGATCGACAAGGAGGCGCGCAAGCAGGAGCGGCCTTCCGATCATGCGCCGGTGATGGCAGAGATCTAGCGGATATTTCTCTCCACCGTCCTTTTGTTCCTCGCAGGCCTCCACTCTTCCGGCTTCCTCCGCCATTCAAGAAGGCGCGGCGGCGCCGGGAATTCCGTCCCCTGCTGTGCGTTTTCCCCAAAAACGTGTCAATTGGCACGGTATCATGTTGTTTTTAAATATATTTATTGTGAAACGGCAAAAAAGTTTGTATATTGCTGCGATTGAGGCTCGTTGTCCAACCGGGGTGGAAAACTCCCGAAGTGCCTCTCCCGAGGCCTTATGTCCGAGACCAAAAAAAATATCGATAGTCTGTACAGGCAATACTACGACGAGCTGCGGAGGTTCCTGTCGTCGAAGCTACGCAACCGCGAAGATGCCGACGAGATTGCCCAGGAGGCCTTCGCGCGCATGCTGGCGCTCGAAGACGGCTATCATATCCGCCACCCCCGCGGCTTTCTTTATAGGACGGCGCTCAATCTTACCGTGGACGCTTATAGAACCTCCCAGCCCCGTGCGGACCAGACGGACGAGATCGCCATGGCTGAAGACCTGCCTTCCGAAACTCCGGGACCGGAGTCCATCGTCCACGGCCAGCAGCGTCTCGGCCAGTTGAAAAAGGCCATTGCGGAACTGCCGCCCAAATGCAGGCAGGCTTTTTTGATGCACAAGTTTGAAAATCGCAGCTACCTGGAAATTGCCGCTGAAATGGGCATCTCCAAGAATATGGTGGAAAAGCACATCATCAAGGCCATCGCCCATTGCCGCAGAAGCCTGGACGCGGCGGGCTGATCCGCAGCCTCTTTTTTATCCCTTGCTTGACAACATGCGTGAATTGTCCGAAATTCAATCCTGTCTTGTACCGTTTCTCAGATTGGATGCAGTGGACTCGATGACAGCGATGGACGATTTCGGCTCCCGGCAGGACGCCGCGGCAAGCGAGCGGGCCGCGTACTGGTTTGCGCGGCTGCGGGCGGACGATTGTTCCGAGGTGGACAGGCAGCGCTTCGACGCCTGGCTGGCGGAAAGCGATGTCCACCGCAGGGAGTATGACCGGCTCCACCTGATGTGGGAGGAACTGGATGGGCTGAAAGGGCAGCTCCAACCGGTCGGGGTTGCTTCGCGACCCAGAGCGGCGGGTCGCCCCTTGCGCTGGTTTTCTTCCTTCGGCTGGCCGCAGCTCGCCGCCGCCGCAGTTCTGCTGATCGCGGTCGGGATCGGCTGGTTCGGCGTCGACGGCTCAGCCGTGCAATCCTATGTCACGGCGAAAGGCGAGCAAAGGAGCATTACCCTGCCGGACGGGTCGGTGGTGCAACTCGGCACCGATACCCTGCTGACGGTGGAAATGTCTGCGAAGCTGCGCAAGGTACGGCTGGAGAAAGGCGAAGCGCTGTTTACCGTCGTCCATGAAGAAAGGCCTTTCGAGGTCGGTGCGGGGAACGGCGTCATCCGCGACATCGGCACCCAGTTCGACGTGCGCAGGGACGACCGCCGCGTCGCGGTAGCCGTGCTCAAAGGCGCTGTGGAAGTCCGGCTCGGGAGCACGGCGGGAGGCGATGCCGGCGCTACCCTCGCCCTGTCTAGGGGGCAGCAGGCCTTCTACTCCGAAAATGGCCTTTCGGCCATATCGCCCGCCGACGAAAAGACCGTGACCGCATGGCGGAGCGGCAAACTGGTTTTCGATGGAACCCCTCTGGCGGACGTAGTTCGCGAACTGAACCGGTATCACGACCGGCGGATTGTCATTGCCGACCCGGCCCTGAGCGCGCTCAAGGTCAGCGGCGTGTTCAACGCCAACAACCTGGACGGCCTGCTGCGGGTCATCCCGCAAGTGCTGCCGGTGCAGGTGGAGAACAGCAACGGCACCGTTATTCTCTCCGCCCTCCGGGCTGAAACCGCGCCGCGCCTAATTCAAGCCTTTTAGTTTTTCCCCGCGCTGGCTGCGCCTCCTCCGCGCTCTTCCGCGCATTTCGCACCCCCAAAATAATTTCGCGCAAAAAATATTTGCGCGGGAACGTCAGGTTTTTTCTCCCGCATTCGTCTCATACAGGATAACGGTATCTTTTAATCCGAAACGAACCATGGAGAAAAAATGAAAAAGAAGTCGAGGGGAGCGCTGTATCCAGCCGCGCGCAAGTTGGTCTCTTTTCCACGCATGGCCGCGGTTTCCGCGCTGATGGCCGCTTCGATGCTGGTGGCGAATCTGGCATTTGCCGATCCTGCCAAGGCGACGGTGAACATCCCGCCCCAGGAGCTTTCCTCGGCGCTCACGGCCTTGGCCAGCCAGACCGATTCCCAGTTGCTGTTCGCCTCCGACGCCCTGCAAGGCGCGCGCACCAAGGGCGTCAGCGGCAACTATACGGCGGAGGAGGCGCTGCAACTGCTGTTGAAGGGAACGCCCTATTCCTACCGGACGACGGCGGCCAACACCTTCACCGTCCAGGGAGACGCAGGAAAAAAGCCGGAAGCCGCTGCCGCGGCGCGTTTGTCGGAGGTTGTGGTGACGGCCACCAAAACAGAAAGGGAAATCACTGATGTGCCCGCGAGCGTGAGTGTCATTGATGCCCGCGATATCGCCCGCCAACAACCCCGCAAGACGGAGGAATTGCTCAAACAGGTGGAGGGTGTCGACGTCAACGCCAGCCCGGCCACCGGCGGTGCCGGGACGATCATCGTCCGCGGCGTCGGAGGTTCCTTTGCCGGTCAGACTACCCAAGTACTAGTGGACGGCATGGCTACTGATTCCGTCGTCTCCGCCATCAATGGGCGTGGCGGACTCAATTTCCTGGCGGCGCAGGATATCGAGCGCATCGAAGTCGTCCGTGGGCCGGCCTCGGCTCTTTATGGCCCGAGCGCGGTGGGCGGGGTGATCAACGTTCTGCCGAAACGCTGGAGTGGTCCGGCCGGCACTGAAGTTTATGCAAATGTCGGATCGCACAATTCCCAAACCCTTGGCGCGGCGGTGGGCACGGCCAATGACACGGTTGATTTCCGCCTGTCCGTATCCGATTTCCGTACCGATGGTTATGTTGCCCAGCCCGATCCGGACCCATCGGGCAGCAAAGACCTCGCGGCTCGGGACTGGACAGACAGCAAGGTTGGTTTCCAGGCCGGGGTCCGCCCTTCCGCCAATCAGGAACTGACTGTCAGCGCATTGTCGTACCGGACACGCTCTGCTTGGCTCGGCGGCCACCCCAACTACCGCCTGAACAACGACGGCGAAACCATGACGCTGGGGTATCGCCACGAATTGAATGGCAGGGCCACCTTTAAGGTTTTCTACAGAAAATCGCGGGTGAAGGCATTGGGTCTGTTCGATGACGAGGTCGATAACGGCAACCTAGGCAGCCTGATTCTGAGTTCGACGAATGAACGGGTGAGCGACTCCGACTCTCTGGAGGGGCAGGCCGACCTGCGCTTGAGCTCCAACAACCTGTTGACCTTAGGGATTTCCTACGGCACTGGTGAGCAAAAGACCACCAATACCGATGTCCTGGGTGGAGGAACGAAAACGGTCGACATCACAAAGAGCGAGATGACCGGGTTCTTCGTGCAGGACGAACATCGTTTCTCCGACGCGTGGACGCTTATTGCGGGCGGAAGGTTCGACCGGATATCCCTCTTTGGCGACAGCAGAAACGGCGTGCCAAGATACAAAGACTCGACCGAGACGGTTTTCAACCCGCGTGCCGGGCTGCGATACCATCTTTCGCCGGCTACTTCATTCTATGCCTCGGCCGGTACTGCTTATGTCCCCGCGTTGAACTATTTAAAGTCCCCCAACGGGAGTACTTGGCTTGAAAACCCAGACCTCAAGCCAGAAAGCTCCACCTCCTACGAGATCGGGCTTAACCAGCGCCTGGGCTGGGCATCCCTCAGGGCGGCTGTGTTCCATACCGACTATCGGGACAAGATTTCCTCCATTCGGGTTAGCTCCGCTCCGGTCAAAAATCAGTATCAAAACATCGGCAAGGTGATCGTCGATGGCCTCGAATTCGGCCTGGAAGGTAAACTGCCGGGAGGATGGCAGCCCTACGTGAACTATGCCTACACCGACTCCAAGATCAAGGAAAACCCCAACGACCCCTTGACCGTAGGCAAACGGGTCTCGCGAGTCGCCCCCAACAAGCTCAATCTTGGGGTCGTCTATGCGCCCAACAAGACGTGGGACGCCCGCGTGGGCGGTCGCTATGTAAGCGAGCGTTATTTCACCGATCGGAACCAGCCGAACCATCGCGCACCGGGCTATTTCGTCGCCGACGCCAAGGTGTCAGCAAAGCTTCCGGTCTCCAACAGGGTGGGTGAGTGGGAGGCCTATGTCGCCGTCAACAACCTGTTCGACAAGCGCTATACCGAGTGGGAATACGAGTTCGCCGACGAGCGGAATTTCTGGCTCGGGATAAGCGGCAAATTCTGAGCCAACCTGTTTCTCATTTCGTACGATACCGATTAATGCCCGGCCATTTCACAACGTAGTTCTATTTGAAAGGAAACAATCATGGAAATTGAAGAAATCGTTTTTGAATCTCTCGAAGGTTGCAACGAAGCGTTCGACAACATGACCCTCTGTGCCTGCTGCGGTACCCAAGGCGGGAATATGTGCGGTTGCGGTCCGAAGGTGTAAGAGCTTTAGGTTCCAGTAACAAAGCGATGTAGATCGAAGAAATGGACGGGCAACTTTCTTCACAAAGGGTGCAACATGATTGATACAAGGGATTTTCACGTCTTTACCAAGGACGACCAGGCATATTTATTCCTGGCCCAACCCGTCGCGGTGTTCAAGATCGACGAGGACACGCGCATGGTACTCAGGCGGGTGGAGCAGGGCGAGTCCCTTTCGGGGGAGTTCGAGGAGCGGCGCTGGGAGGCGGCGCGCGCCTTCATGGAAGGCTACTGCCGCAAGGCGCCTGCCGCCAAGGTGCTGCGCACGCCGGCGGACATCAGCGAAAAGGTCGCCGGGCTTTACCTCTTCCTGTCCCAGGAGTGCAACCTGAAGTGCGCCTACTGCTACGGCGGCGAGGGCGAGTACGGCCGCCGCGGCAGGATGGAAGAGGCGACGCTGAACCGCACCTTCGACACCTTTTTCGGCGGCGGCGAGGGCAAGCACTTCGTCACATTTTTCGGCGGCGAGCCGCTGATGAACTTCCCCACGATGAAGCAAACCGCCGAGCTGTCCGAGCGCTTCCGCAAGGAGGGCAAGGCCGATGTCTCCCTCGGCATCGTCACCAACGGTACCTTTTATAATGAGGAGATCGCGCAGTTTTTCCGCGACCACATAAACGACGTCACCTTCAGTCTGGACGGCCCGGAAGACCTCAACGACGGCCAGCGTTTGAGCAAGTGCGGCGGCAGCGTCTATTCCTCGGTGACCGAGAACATCCGCAAGTTCACGGAGGACGGACGCTTCAACTGGGCGTTCCGCACCATCGTTACCCGCGCCGGCTACGACCGGGTGGCGGAAATCTACAACCACCTGGAGTCCTTCAAGCCGGGCGGCATCGGCGTGGTGAACGTGGACGTGCCCGAGGACAGCCCGCTTTACCTCGACGACTACCAGTACCGGCGCTTCATCGAGCAGATCGTCGAGGTCAACCGCAAGGGGCTGCGCAGCTTCGTCGAGGACGACCAGCCGGTGGCCTTCGAATACCCCTTCTACATCCTGTTCTATTTCATTTCCCGCAGCCACGCCCTCTACCACTGCAACGCCGGCACCAACCTGCTGGCGGTGACCGCCGAGGGGGACGTCTACCCCTGCCACCGCTTCGTCGGCACCGAGGAGTTCAAGATGGGCAACGTCGCCGACCCCGCCCTGCGGGAGAGCGAGCGCTACCGGGCGATCCGGCAGCGCTTCGTCGATGCCACCGTGGACAACCGGGAGGGCTGCCGCGACTGCTGGGCGCGTTACCTGTGCGGCGGCTCCTGCGCCAAGTATTCCCATGCCCAGTACGGCGACATCGACCCGCCGGTGGAGCGCCACTGCCTCTACATCAAGACCGTGATCGAGGAAATCCTGCCCGACATCGTCGCCCTGGTGGAGTCGCCGGACAGCCGGGAAGCGCTGATGGGCCGGCTTGGTACGGCCGTGTCCAGCCGCTACGGCAGCAAGGGGGTGGAAGCAGCCCGTGTTTCGTGATTTCCATTTGATCGAAGGGGAAGGAGCGGGCGTCCTTTTTTTTCCGACAAGCTACCGGCTGTTCAGGCTGCCACCCGGTCAGGCGGAGGCGGTGCGGGCCTTCCTGGATGGCAAGAGCTCCCTGCCTCCGGAACTGGGGGCGGTGGTTTCCGAAGAGGCGCAGCGCGCCGCGGCCACGCCCGCGACCCGCAAGCCCTGGGGCGAGACCGACAGCCTCTGCCTCTACGTCGCCCACGATTGCAATCTAGACTGCGCCTACTGCTACAACGACCGCGGGCGCGTTGCCGCCCCCCGCATGATGATGGCGCCGGAGGTGGCTGAGGCTGCCTTCCGCCGCTTCTTCGTCGAGCCGGGCCGGCAATACGCCGTCGCCTTCTACGGCGGCGAGCCCCTGCTCAATTTCCGCACCATCAGGAAGGCGGTGGAGATCGGCCTCCAATTGGAGGCGGAGCAGGGGGTGAAGATTTCCTTCGGTATCACCACCAACGGCACCGTGCTCAACCGGGAGATTCTCGCTTTCCTGGACGAGCATTTCTCCTCGGTCACGGTAAGCCTGGATGGGCCGAAAGAGATCAACGACCTCTACCGGTGCCGCGCCGGCAACGGCTCCTATGACCGGATCGTCGGCAACATCGGGCGGCTCCGGGCCCAATGCAAGGCCAAGCTGACGATCAAGGGCACCCTCGCCGGCGCCGCCGTGCCGTTCTACACCGAATCCCTCGAACACCTGCGCGGGCTGAACACGGACGGCGCCATCCTGACTCCGGCCGGCACGCCTCCGGACAACCCCGCCGCCATCGGCTCCGAGCAGTTCGAAAACTTCGTGCGCCAGCACGAGGCGCTGACCGAGGACGCCGTGGACCGCGCGCTGGAAGAAGGCGGCACCGAGGAAGCGGTCAACGTCGTCGCCAACCTGCTTACCCGCCGCAAGCTCCGCCGTCACTGCAACGCCGGCCGGGACCTGGCCGTCACCGCCGACGGCTCCCTTTATGCCTGCCACGGCCTGGTGGGAATTCCCGAGTTCTACATGGGCAAGGTGACCGAGACCGACAGCGAGGACTGCCGCCGCGTGCGGTTGACCTTCGCCGACCTGGAGGTGGACAACATTGGGGAATGCGCCGGCTGCTGGGCACGGTATTTCTGCGGCGGTTCCTGCTACGCCCACGCCTACTTCGCCACCGGCGGCGTGTCCCGGCCAGACCCGCGCCATTGCCTGCTGACCAAACGCTGCGCCGAGGCCGCGATCAGGCGCTTTCTTGCTACGGTTGGGCAGGCGGAAAAGCGGGATCGCCTGTACGCCAACGTCCGGAAGTTCATCGGCGCCGCCAGAGACGTCGCCCATGCTTAGAAATCTCTACCTGGTGATCTCCCAGGACTGCAACCTCGCCTGCGGCTACTGCTATGCTCAAGGCGGGGATTTCGGCCGGGGCGCTTCCCTGATGAGGCCGGAGACCATGCGCGCCGCCTTCGATCGGCTGCTGCCGCTGGCGGGCGGGACCGTGGCGGTTTCCTTCTTCGGCGGCGAGCCGCTGCTGAACTTCGAACTGATGAAGGAGACCGTGGTCTACGGGCAGCGACTCGCGGCGCAGCGGGATGTGCGCTTCGTCTACTGCCTTACCACTAACGGCACCCTGCTCGACGACGAGCGGCTGGCGTTCCTCAAGGCACACGTGCGCCACATCGCGGTCAGCCTTGACGGGGATGCCGCCGCCACCAACGCCGGCCGGCGGTTCAGGAACGGCGACGGCGACGTCCACGGTACGGTGCTGGCGAATATCCGGCGCCTGCGCGAGGCGGGTATTCCCTTCGCCCTGCGGGGAACGGTGATGGAACAGCATGCCGCCGGCCTGGAAGAGGCGGCCCGCTATCTCGACGGCCTCGGCGCGGTCTCCCTGCGCATCGCCCCCGCAGCGCTGGCGGCGGAGTGGCGTGGCGACAGCCTGCGCGCCTGGACGGCGGGCTACGGCCGCCTCAACCGCGCCTCCCTGGAAAGCATCCTGGCGGGGGAGGAGCCGGTGGTGGCGAACGAGCTTTGCAAGGTCGCCGCCCACCGGCTGCTGGGCGAACGGCGCCTTTATCCCTGCGCCGCCGGCGAGGGCGTCCTGGCGGTGGCGGCGGACGGGGGCGTGTATCCCTGCGACCATTTCGTCGGCGCGGACGCCTTCCGCATGGGCAGCGTCCACGATCCAGATTTTCCCGGCACGGCCTTCCATGAGATCGCCGTCCGGCTGAAGGGCAACTCGGTGGAACAGCGCCCGAGATGCGCCTGCTGCGACGTCCGCTACGACTGCGGCGGCGAATGCCCGGCCCAGTCGCTGCTGCGCCGCGGTGACATCGCCGAGCCCTCCGCCAGCCACTGCGCCTTCACCAAGAAAATCGCCAGGGAGACGGCATCCCCGCTCGACCGCGCCGCCGCCGACGAGGCCGGGAAGGCCCGGCTCAAGGCCTTTTTGGGGGGCGGCTAGCCGTGGCGGCGGTGTTGGTCGACCACGCCACGGTGGTCTATCCCTCCGGCGTGAAGGCGGTGGAAGGGTTGTCGATGTGCGTCCGGCACGGCGAAATCTTTGGCCTGCTCGGCCTCAACGGGGCGGGCAAGACCTCGGCCATCAAGATGCTGGCAACGCTGCTGCGCCCTACCGCCGGCCGGGTCCGCATTCTCGGCCTCGACACCATGGAGCGTCCGGCCGAGATCAAGCGGCGCATCGGCGTGGTGCCTCAGGAGAACAATCTCGACACCTACCTCGACGTGCGGCAGAACCTGGCCTTCCATTGCCGCTATGCCGGTCTGGCAAAGAAGGACTACACCCCGCGGGTGGAGGAATGGCTCGCCCTGCTCGGGCTGGAAGGGAAGGCGACGGAGTCGGTGCTGCGCCTGTCCGGCGGCACCAAGCGCAAGGCGATGCTGGCCAAGGCGTTTCTCACCGAGCCCGAGCTGTTGATTCTCGACGAGCCCACCGCCGGCCTCGATCCCGATGTCCGCGCCCTGCTCTGGGACAAGGTCGGGGAATTTCGCCGCAACGGCGGCACCGTTTTCCTCTCCACCCACTACCTCGAAGAGGCGGAGCGCTTGTGCGACCGGATCGGCATTCTCCACGGCGGCCGGCTGGTGGCGGAGGGAACCGTGGCGGACCTGGCGCGCTGGGCCGGGCGGGACGCTTCGGAGCGGGGCGGGGTGGAGGCGGCGTTCAGGCGCGCGGTGGGAGGATGTTCGTGAAATTCCTGCTCGCGCTGCTGCACCGGAATGCCGCCGCCGATCTCGCGGCCTTCAAGCTGACCGCCGTGCGGATGCTGGTCCAGCCGGCGGTTTACCTCTTCGTGTTCGGCTACGTGGTGGGCGGCATGCTCCCCGCCCAAGGCGGCGGCTACGCCAGGATCATGGCGCCGGGCATCGTCGCCATCTCCGTGGTCACCGGCCCTTTCGTCACCATCGGCGGCGGCGTGATCTCGGGTTACTATTTCCGCACCATGGAGGAATGGCTGCTCGCGCCGGTTCCGCTGCGTACGCTTCTGGCGGCGCTGGTGTTCAACGGCCTCTGCTACGGCCTCGCCGGCGGGACCGTGGTGGCGGCGCTGGTATGGGCGATCCTCGGACTCGCGCCGCAGAACGTCGGCTACATGGTTCTGACGGCGACGGCCGGCGCGTTGCTGTTCTCCCTCTTCACCCTGGTGGTGCTGCTGGTTCCGGAAACGCCCGACAAGGGGCAGGAGGTGTTTTCCTTCCTGATGATGCCCATGACCTTCTTCGGCTGCACCTTCTACTCCTACGACATGCTGGGCGCGCCTTTCAACTATCTGGCGCTGCTGCTGCCCACCACCTACATCGCCGAAGGGCTGCGGGCGGCCTACAGCCCGGATTCCCCCCACATGGAAGCGGGAACGGTGCTGGCCGGGCTCTCGCTGGCGGCGGCGGTGTTGATTCCGCTGGCCGACTGGGCATTCAGGAGGCGGTTCAGGGATTTCACATGGTGAAAGTCATCGCGGCATTCCTCTGGGCCTGGGCGCTGCTGCCTCTCGCCGCAATGGCCGAGGCCGACGGAAAGGAGGACACCAACGTCACCGTCATCACGGCGCTGGACATGGAACGGGAAAAGCCCGCCGACCTGATCGAGCTGCTGCGCTCGAAGGTCGGGCTGGACGACAGCGGCGGTACGATCACCATGCGGGGCGTGCGCGGTATCGCCATTTACGTGGACGGCTTCGCCTCGACCATGACCGATCTCAGGCAGATCAAGCCCGAGCGGGTGGAGCGGATCGAGATCCTGCGCGGGGCGGCGTCGGCCCGTTTCGGCGCCGACGCCATGGGGGGCGCCATTGCCGTCACCACCCGCAAGGCCGCGGCAACGCAGCGCTTAGAGCTGGTCCAGGGGGTCAATTCGTCCGGCAGCTGGTACACCCGGCTGAGCGGGGCGGGGGGCGCGGCGCCGGCGAGCATCGGGGTGATGGGCGAGCGCCAGTTTGTCCAGGGCTACCGGCGCGTACCCGACGCTCCCTATCCCTCCCAGGTCACGGTCGAGGACGAGCGGACCGACAAGTCGACGGTGGAAGCTCGGATCGGCTTCCGCGATGATGGGCGGGAGGCGCAATTCCAGGCCAGGCGCTTCGCGTTCCTGACCCGCTACGGCCGCCCGAACTGGTGGGAGGACTACGATATCGACACGCTGCGCTTCACCTCCGCCCTGAAGCCGTCGCCCGCGACCGATCTGGGGCTTTCACTCGGCCACGAAGCCTACCGGGACAAGGGGTTGCGGGACCAGGGCACCGGCACGGACGCGGCCGGCCTTGCGCCGAACCGCTGGCTACTCAGCGATGGCAGCAAGTTCGAGGCGGAAGTCACCGGCGCGGCGAAAGGGGCGGCGGGAACGCTGCATCTTGGCCTGCACTACGGTCAGAACGCCGATGTCTATGAAACGCGGGATTACCAGAGCGGCGGCACCGACTTCCTGCTGCGCGCCAAGATGTCCAACGCCGCCGCCTATTTCCTCTACCAGAGTGAACGGTGGAGCGGCCTTTCCATGGAGTTGAGCGGGCGCTACGACCGCTACCGCTATTTCGACACTACCATTTTCAACGACGCCTCCCTGGTGAAAAACACCACGGCGGATGAAACGACCAAGCGGTCCTTCAGCCCCAAGGCCGGCCTGCGCTGGGCGATGGACGGCACCACGCTCAACGGCTCGGTGGGTACCGGCTTCGTGCCGCCCTCGCCGGACCAGCTCTACTACGCCGACGTCGGGCCGGCCACCCAGTGGCTGGCCAACCCCGCCCTCAAGCCCCAGCGCTCCCTCACCTGGGACCTGGGCGCCAGGCAGAAATTCGGGGCGGACACCGAGGCGGGGGTGACGGTCTTTCACACCCTGTGGCGCGACAAGATCGGCGCGATGATCGTGGATTACGGCATTCCCCTCAAGCGGCAGAACCAGAACATCGGCCAGGCCGAATCCCGCGGCGCGGAGATCGAGTTCAGCCACAAGGCCGGCGGCGGCTGGTCCGCCTTTTTCAACTACACTTACACCCGGACTCGGGTGACAGAAAACCTGGCCAATCCTGCCCTGGTCGGCAAAGAGCTGCCCGACATGCCTCGGCACAAGTTCAACCTGGGCTTCGGTTACGAGGGAGGGGCGGGCATCACTACTAAGGGGCTGCTGCGGTTCGTGGGGCCCTCCTTCACGGATGAGAACAATACCGTGACGGACAGCAAAGATTATCGCTGGGAAAGGGAGCCTTATCACGTGGTGGATATTTCCCTCACCAAGCGTTTCAATGACGCCGATCTTACCCTGGCCGTGGACAACCTGTTCGACAAGAAATACATGTCTGGCTTTTTCTGGCGCGCCGAGGGAAGGATCGTGCGAGCCGAGGCGGCGTTGAGATTCTGAAATGCACTGAGAGGAGGAAGAAAAATGAAGTTGCACGGACTGGTATTGTTGTTGCTGGCTGGTTTGGCCCCGGTGTCGGCGGAAGCCTGCCGCCCGTTTGGTTCCTATACTTTCGTCGAGGACAAGGCGAGGGGCATCTGGTTCACCGAGGGGGACAACAACGCCGTTTCCCGTCTGGCGCAGGATGGCACGATCAAGTCCTTCCGGCTGCCGACCCCCAATGCGGAGCCTTCTTCCTTGGCGCTCGACCGTCGGGGCAACATCTGGCTGGTGGAGAGCGATGCCGCCAAGATCGGCCGGCTGGGGCGGGACGGCAAAATCGTCGAATACGCCACGACAGACGGCCACCCGGTCATGGTAGCGGTGGATTCCAAAGGCGAGGCCTGGTTCACCCAGATGGCGGGAAACCACGCTCCCGACCAGGAAGGGGAGCATGCCGGCCATGGCCAGCCGTTCGTCTCGAAGGTGGGCCGAATCGCGGCAGGACGGATGACCGGCTATCCCCTCGACGAGGGCTGGCCAACCTCAATCGCCATCGACCGCAGCGACCGGGTATGGGTGTCGGTGCTGGTGCCGGGCGACACCGATGGGCGTAAAGACCGGCCGGTGGGCAAGCTGGCGCGGCTCGACCGCGATGGCCGCTGGACTTTCGTGCACCGCTGGGAGAACAGCTGCCCGAGCAATTTGCTGGCAGTGCCGGGAGGCGGGCTGATCATCTCCGACCATTGCCGCGGCGTCATTGGGCGGTTGGATCGAAACGGCAAGCTGGCGGAAACTGTCCTTCCGCCGAATACCTCCATCCAGCAAATGTCCCTGGCCCGGGACGGCACGCTGTGGTTCACTACCGCGGAGGGCGGCAGGATCGGCCGCATTACGCATCAGGGCAAGGTGGCGTACGCCAACCGGCCGGAGAACGGCGACGATGCTTTCGCCATCCTGGCGACGCGCAGCGGCGACGTGGTTTTTTCCGAGTTTTACAACTACAACATCAACCGGCTGACGAAGAGTGGCGAGTTCGTCGAGCATCTGGTTAACCTGGACGCGCGGCACGACGGCCGGGAAGCCCGTGAGGGCGAGGTGTGCCTGGTCAAGTTTGCCTCCCGCATCGTCGACAAACAGGAGATGGATCGCCGGCGCGCCGAAGAGGTGCGCCTTGGCCGGCTAAAGCCGACAGCAGACGGGGTGGAAAGGCTTGCGGAGCAAAAGTGCTTGAGTTGCCACGACGCGCGGCGCCTCCTGCTGTCGCGGCGCAGCGACTGGTCGCCGAGCATCGGGCGCATGCAGGAATACATGCGGGTGCGCAATGTGCCACGATTGACCGATGATGAGAAACAGATTCTGGTGCGTTACTTCAACACTCATTACGGCCTCAACTAATAAATGGGCCGCTTTCCAGGTCTCGTGCTGGAGAGCCAAAATTATCCGGTGTTGGTGGAATGGTTCCACAGCACCGGCCAGACCCTGAAAGCGAATACCGCCAGCGACAGCCACGCCAGCACGGCCCCCACGACAATCAGAGTGTGCCGGCCGGCAAGATAGCCAACGGCATAGCCGATTACCCCACAATGAGCCAGACCCATTTGCAGCCAGGGCCAGGCGCCCTCGCGGATCGGGTTGCCGGTGAAGCGCGGCAGCATGTGGCTGGCAAGGCCGTAAATCATGAACAGCATAAAGCCGAAGGTAAACAGGTGCAGGAATGCCGGGCGGGCGGCATTGTCGCTGAGGAGGCTGCCATTCATCAGCAGTCCCAGGCCGGCAAGCATCAGGTAAGCCTGCGCTGCCAGGATAAACCAGCGGTTGTCCGGGGAAAAGGTGAAGCCCATCTGCTGCATCCGGTCGTGCGCTTCCTGGCGGGCAGGTTGGAGCAGGGTGAGCGCTTCCTCCGGGCTTTGCACACCGACCGCCCGCAACGTGCCGTCGATCAGTAGCGCCGGAACGGTTTGCAGCTTGAGGCGCTGCGCCAGCGCCGCGCCTTCCGGTTGGGCAATATCCACTACGTAAAATTCGAAGCCGCGATCGGCAGCGACTTCGCGCCAGACTTTTTCCGCTTCCAGGCAGAACGGGCAGACGCCGGAAACGATTAGTTCGATTTTCATTGCACAGGAAGGGTTCTGCTACGCCCTCCGGCGCGGACAGTGAGGATCATGTTCAGTCCGAACAGCACGATTGCGCCGTAGGTCAGCACGCCCCCGGCCATCACCAGCATGTCGCGCCAGCCCAGCCAGCCGGCGATCATCAGCGGCAGGCCGGCATTGGCCAAATACAGTTGCCAGTCAGCCATCGGTTCGGAATACAGAGGGAAGCCGCCGAAGCGTGGCAAAACGTGCAGGGCAATGCCGTAAATCATCATCAGGATGAAGCCGAGCAGCATGATGTGACCGTGGGCGCGGGGTACATTGCCGGGGATCAGGCCGGGGTCTATCAGTCGAACGATCGCAATCAGGCCGCCGAGCAGTCCGTAGACCAGGGCGATAGAGACAAACAGTCGGTTGCGCTTGTGCATGTGACGCTCCTCAGGAACTCAGGATTATCGGGGTGGTTAAATCGACGTGCATTGATGTATATCAAATTCCACCTATAATCCGCCCATGGCCTTAACTCAACAACACATCGAACAAATCAGGCAATGCCATCTTTTCGAGCAGCTCACTGATGCGGAGTTGAATCAGGTCGCCAGTCACGGCTATTTGGTGGAGCTGTACGCGGGCCAAACCATTTTTTCCCAGGGCGACTCCTGCCACCAGTTCTACCTGGTGCAGCGCGGCATGATCAAGCTCTACCGGACCTCGGTGGACGGCACGGAAAAGGTCATGGATCTGGCCGGGCCGAAGCAGTTGTTTGCCGAAGCGGTGATGTTCACCGGCAAGTACCCTCTCCATGCCGCGGCAATCGAGCCATCGACGGTGTTTGCTTTCGATTGCAAGGACTTCATGACGCAGATGCATGATAACGTCGAGTTGTGCTTTCGTCTGATGTTGAGCATGAGCCAGCGTTTGCATGGCATGATCAATGAGATCGACCGGCTCACCCTGCACAGCGGCACGCAGCGCCTTGCCCAATATCTGCTTGAACAGGTGCCCGAAGGGGTGATGCAATCACCCTGCATACGCCTATTGGTGCCGAAGATGGTGATTGCCTCCCGCCTCGGCATTCAGCCCGAGACTTTTTCGCGCATCATGGCGCGCCTGCGCAGCGACGGCATGATCGAAACGCATAACGACACCATATTGCTGAAGGATCTTCGCGCCTTGCGCTGTCTCGCGGCATGTCCGGGATAGGTGTGGAATTATTCCGCCATTCCGCCCTGTTCCAGCCCCAGTTCCTGTATCTTGCGTGTCAGCGTGTTGCGTCCCAAGCCCAGTAGAGTGGCGGCTTCGATGCGCCTGCCTGCGGTGTGCTTCAGCGCGCAGGCGATCAATATTTTCTCGAAGTCGCGGGAGAACTTGTCCATCACGCCCTGCTCGCCCCGGTTGAACTCCTTGTCCGCTTCGCGTCCTAATGCTTCCTGCCAGCTTCTCTCGGCGGTTGCCGCCTGATCTTCGCGCAGGTCAGGCGGCAGGTCGGCGATTTCGATGTTCTGCCCTGGCGCCATGACCGTTAGCCAGTGGCAGACGTTCTCCAGTTGGCGCACGTTGCCGCTCCAGCTGAGCGTGCCGAGATAGCGCATCGCGGCCGGCGACAGTTTTTTCGGTTCAACCCCCAGTTCGCGCGCACTTTTCTGCAGAAAATACTTGGCCAGGAGCGGAATGTCCTCGCCGCGTTCGCGCAATGGAGGCAGGCGCAGGCGGATGACGTTGAGGCGGTGGAACAGATCCTCGCGGAACAGTCCCTGCCTGACGTGCTGCTCCAGGTTCTGGTGGGTGGCGGCGATGACGCGCACGTTGACCTTGATCGGCTGGTGGCCACCGACACGGTAAAACTGGCCGTCGGAGAGTACGCGTAGCAACCGGGTCTGCAAATCGGGCGGCATGTCGCCGATTTCGTCGAGGAACAAGGTGCCGCCGTCGGCCTGTTCGAAGCGCCCGCGACGCAGGGCCTGCGCACCGGTAAAGGCGCCGCGCTCGTGGCCGAACAGCTCGGATTCGAGCAGGTCCTTCGGAATGGCGGCGGTGTTGAGGGCGATGAACGGCATCTCGGCACGCGGGCTGTGGCGGTGCAGTGCGCGCGCCACCAGCTCCTTGCCGGTACCCGATTCGCCGTTGATCAGCACGGTGACGTGCGATTGGGACAAGCGGCCGATGGCGCGGAAAATCTCCTGCATCGCCGGCGCCTGGCCGAGGATTTCGGTAACGGATTCCGCGGTTTCCGGCTTGGCCGCCTGGCGAACACTCTCGTCCATGGCGCGACGAATCAGCGTCACGGCGTGGTCGACATCGAATGGTTTGGGCAGGTAGTCGAAGGCGCCGCCCTGGAAAGCCGAAACTGCACTGTCCAGATCGGAGTAGGCAGTCATGATGATCACCGGCACATCCGGCAGGCGTTCCTTGATCTGTTGCAGCAGGTCCAGTCCGGATGTGCCGGGCATGCGGATGTCGCTCACCACCACTTGCGGCGTATCGGTTTCAAGCGCGGACAGGGCATCCTGGGCGGTGGGGAAGGAGCGGAACTCGATTTGTTCCCGCGCTAGCGCCTTTTCGAACACCCAGCGGATGGAGTGGTCATCGTCGATGATCCAGACGGCTTTCATAATTGTCAGTCCTAAGTGATTAGTCCTGAGTCCTGAGTTTTCAAAGCATTCCGCGAAGCGGGGCAAACCACTTTGTACTCAGGACTTAGCACTTGGTTGTAACTCCGTAAGCGGCAACAGCAGAGTAAAGCAGGTATGCCCAGGCCGGCTATCGCATTCGATCGTGCCCTGGTGCTGGTTGATCAGAGTTTGCGCCAGGGTCAGCCCCATGCCACTGCCACCCTCCCGTCCAGAAACCAGGGGATAGAAGATTTTTTCGCGGATTGCATCGGGAATGCCGGGGCCGTTGTCGATGATTTGCACCTGGATAGCCTGGCGGTAACGTTTTTTCGCCAGCGTGACCTGGCGTGCGATGCGGGTGCGCAGGATAATTTCTCCTTTGCCCTGCATGGATTGCACCGCGTTGCGTACGATATTGAGCACCGCCTGGATCAGTTGTTCCGGGTCCGCCACGAGATCCGGCAGGCTGGTGTCGTAGTCGCGCCGGATGGTGATGCCTTTGGGTGTTTCCGCCAGGGTAAGGCTGCGCACCCGCTCCAGCACCTCGTGGATGTTGGTGGCGCGCAGGTGCGGCAGATGGCTGGGGGTGAGCAACCGGTCCATCAGCTTCTGCAGGCGGTCGGCTTCCTGGATGATCACCTGGGTGTATTCGCGCAGGCCGGTACGGGGCAGTTCGTGCTCCAGGAGCTGCGCCGCGCCGCGCAGGCCGCCCAGCGGGTTCTTGATTTCGTGGGCGAGATTGCGCAGCAGTTCCCGGTTGGCCTGCTGCTGCACCTGCATGCGCTCTTCGCGGGCGATTTTCAGCTGCTTGTCGATCTGGTGGAATTCCAGGATCAGGCTGATGGCGCCAATTTCCACCGGCGTGACCGTGCAGCTGACGGACAGGCTGTGGTTGCCGGGTGTGGTCAGGAGAATTTCATGCTCGGTGAAGCAGGCCTGGGTGAGCAGCGCCGACTCGACGGCCTTGGGCAGCGTTTCGGCATCGCCAAAAACCTGCTGCAGAGGCATTCCGGCAACATGCTTGCGGCTGAGCTTGAACAGGTTTTCCGCGGACGGATTGAGATAAGCGACCCGCAGACCCTGATCGAGCAGGATCACGGCGGTGGTCAGGTGTTCCAGTCCGGCAAAGAGTTTGGTTGTCACGGGTGCATCATCCCTGGGTGGTTGGCTACGAGTGTAGCAAGAGTCGCGCCAGGGATGGCAGGGGTTACCTTACGCCGGCCAGTTCCTTGTTCAGCGCCTCGACATTCTTTTCGTGCAGAGCGACATTGTCCTTCAGGCCCTGCACCCGATCCAGGTATTTCTGGTAGTTGCGCTCGTCGCCCAGGCGTGTGGCTTCGCCTTCGGCCAGTGCTTTCCTGGCCTCATCCAGCAAGTTCCGCTCCGTAGCCAACTCCTGCTCCAGAATGCTGCGGCGCGTTCCATCGCGCTGTTTCTGGGTGTCGCCGTCAATGCGGGGGAAGCCCGGCGGCGTTGCGGTCGGAGCGCGGGGCTTGGGGGCGGCCATCAAGGAAGGCGGATCGAGATTGAGCTTCTTGGCGCCCTTCTTGGGGAAGTTGGTGTAGGTCTTTCGGCCGTTTTCATCCACCGTCATGTAGATATCGGCGTGGGCGGCCTGCCCCAGGAATAGCGAAATAAAAATCAGCAGCGTGGTTTTCATGAGGCGATTCAATAATTGCGATGGTTCAGATTAAGGGATTAGCCAAATTTTATCAACGTCTCGGCGACGAAGGGGCTGACAGGCAAATAAAAAAAGGGCGGGTTACCCCGCCCTTTTAAAGTGCGATGCCCGAAATTACAGGCTGTAATACATGGCGAACTCGACCGGATGGGTGGTCATGCGGAAGCGGGTGACTTCTTCCATTTTCAGTTCGATGAAGGCGTCGATCCAGTCATTGGAGAACACGCCACCACGGGTCAGGAACTCGCGATCCTTGTCCAGGTATTCCAGCGCCTGATCCAGGGACGAGCACACGGTCGGGATCAGTTTCTCTTCTTCCGGCGGCAGGTCGTAAAGGTTCTTGTCCATGGCCTCGCCCGGGTGGATCTTGTTCTGGATGCCGTCAAGACCGGCCATCAGCAGAGCGGAGAAGCACAGGTACGGGTTGGCGGAAGGATCCGGGAAACGGGTCTCGATGCGGCGGCCCTTGGGATTGGCTACGTGCGGAATGCGGATCGAGGCGGAGCGGTTCTTGGCGGAGTAGGCCAGCATCACCGGAGCTTCGAAGCCTGGAACCAGACGCTTGTAGGAGTTGGTGCCGGGGTTGGTGATCGCATTCAGGGCGCGGGCATGCTTGATGATGCCGCCGATGTAGAACAGAGCCGTTTCGGACAGGCCGCCGTAGCCGTTGCCGGCGAACAGGTTCTGGCCGTCTTTCCAGATCGACTGGTGCACGTGCATGCCGGAGCCGTTGTCGCCGACGATGGGCTTGGGCATGAAGGTCGCGGTCTTGCCGTAGGCATGGGCCACGTTGAACACCACGTATTTCAGGATCTGGGTCCAGTCGGCACGTTTCACCAGGGTGCTGAACCGGGTGCCGATTTCGCACTGGCCGGCGGTCGCCACTTCATGGTGATGCACTTCGACCGGCACGCCCATTTCTTCCAGCGCCAAACACATGGCGGAACGGATGTCCTGGAAGGAATCGACAGGAGGAACCGGGAAGTAACCGCCCTTGACGCCAGGACGGTGGCCGACGTTGCCGCCTTCGAATTTCTCGCTGGAGGACCAGGCGGCTTCTTCGGACTCGATCTTCACCGAGGCGCCGGACATGTCGGCGTGCCAGGTGACGGAGTCAAAAATGAAGAACTCGGGTTCCGGACCGAAGTAAGCGGTGTCGCCAATGCCGGTGGATTTCAGGTAGGCTTCAGCGCGTTTGGCGATGGAGCGTGGGCAGCGGTCATAGCCCTTGCCGTCGGAAGGCTCCACCACGTCGCAGGACATGATCAGGGTGGATTCGTCGAAGAACGGGTCCATGTTGGCGGTATCCGGATCGGCCATCAGCTGCATGTCGGAAGCCTGAATGCCTTTCCAGCCGGCGATGGAGGAACCGTCGAAGGCGTGACCGCTTTCGAACCAGTCTTCGTCCACCACGTGGGCGGGAATGGAAACGTGCTGTTCCTTGCCGCGGGTATCGGTAAAGCGCAGGTCAACGAATTTAACGTCGTTGTCCTTGATCATTTTCAAAACGTCGGCGACCGCCATGTTTTAATCTCCTAACTATCTAAAAGTTTGCAAAAAAATGACTTCGAATTCTGGGTTTTTGCTACTGGGAGGCAAGTTAGCATGAAACATGCCAGGCAAAAACATAAAAAAAGCATTGTGCCATAACTGCTTATAAATCGGCACCCCTTATTTGACGCACCGGAATTGTGCAAAAAGGGTACGCCATGCACCATTATGGTGCATGGCGTTGATGCAGATGAATGGCGGCAAAAAATGGGTCGTCCTGGAGCAGGTCGGCGATTGCTGCTTTGAGTGCGGCGACCTGTTCGCGGCTGACCTCGCTGGCGAGGAAAATTTCGGCTTCCGCTTTTCCATCCAGATAATGCAATACCACTTTTTCATGCCTGGGCAGCGCCTGCCCCAGCAGTTGTTCCAGATGGGCAATCAAGGTTTCACGACTGGGCAGGTGCTGGTTGAGCTTGGCCGACGAATCATCCTCCGGGTCGATGTGCACCATGACATCGAGCGCATGGTGCTGTTTGAGTACGCGCGCGCGCGCGCTTTCGGCAATATAGTGCCCTTCCGAGACGCTGATGCGCGGGTTTACCAGCACATGTGCGTCCACCAGTGCGCGGTCGCCCATGCGGCGGGTGCGCAATTCGTGCACGCCATGAACGCCAGAGGTGGCGAGCAGGGTTGCACGTATCGCTGCCACTTCGCTCTTGTCCAGGCTGGTGTCGATCAATTCGGAAATCGCCTGGGATGCCTGCTTCCAGCCCATGCGCATGATCATGACCGCAACCAGCACCGCAGCCAGGATGTCCATCGAAGTGAAACCGAGCAGGTTGCCGCCGATGCCCGCCACCACCACTAGCGACGAGGCGGCGTCGGAACGGGCGTGCCAGGCATTGGCTTCGAGCATCTGCGAGCGCAGTTTGCGCGCGACATGCAGCATGTAGCGGAACAGTGCTTCCTTGCCGGCCAGGGTCAGGATGGCGATCCACAGCGTGGCGACGTGGACTTTTTGCAGCGCGGCGGGGTCTTGCAGGCGCATCGCCGCGCCCCAGAACAGGGCGCCACCGACGCCGAGCAAAATCAGCCCGAGTGCCAGGGTGGTGGCGGTTTCGATGCGGGCATGGCCGTAGGGATGCTCCTCATCCGCGTCGCGCGCGCCATGGCGATTGGCGAACAGCACCAGGAAATCGCACAACAGGTCGGACAGGGAATGCAAGCCGTCGGCGACCAGGGCCTGGGATTTTCCGAACAGGCCGATTACGATCTGCAGCACGGTCAGTACCACGTTCACCGCGACGCTGATCCAGGTCACTTTTTGTGCGGCTTGAAAGCGCCCGATCCGATCAGGGTGAATTTCAGCGTGCGGTTTGGCAGGGTGGTGGGGCATCGGGGATATTCAGATTAAGAAGCAATGAGTTCGGGACATTATGATACGCAAATCAGCGGGCTTTTGCCTTATAATTCGACGTCTTTAAAATGTAGAACATTCATGACCGATCGTTACGCCGTTATCGGCAACCCCATCGCCCACAGCAAGTCCCCGCTGATTCACGCCGAGTTTGCACGCCAGACGGACCAGGATATGACCTACGCCGCGATGCTTGCGCCGCTGGAAGACTTTGCCGGCACGGTGAAGAAGTTTCAGTCAGAAGGCGGCAAGGGGCTGAATGTGACGGTTCCATTCAAGCAGGAAGCCTGGAAATTGGCAACCCTCCTGACCGATCGCGCGCGTCTGGCGGAAGCGGTCAATACCCTGAAGTTCGAGCCGGACGGCACGATGCTCGGTGACAACACCGATGGTGCCGGACTGACGCGGGATATTCGGGAAAATCGGGGCATTTCCTTCGCGGGCAAGCGCGTGCTGCTGATGGGCGCTGGCGGCGCGGCCCGCGGCGTGCTGCTTCCCTTGCTGCTGCAGAAGCCGGAGCGGCTGACCATTGCCAACCGCACACCGGAAAAGGCCGTCGAACTCGAGCGGCATTTCGCCGCCTATGGCCGGGTCGAGGGTGGCGATTATGCGCGGCTGGCGGGGAGCCTGTTCGATATCGTGATCAATGCCACTTCCAGCAGCCTGAGCGATGCGCTGCCTCCCTTGCCGCAGGGCGTGTTCGCGCCGGGGGCGCTGGCCTACGACATGATGTACGGCAAGGGGCTTACCCCCTTCCTGCAGTTCGCCCAGGCTAACGGCGCGGCACATCTGGCCGACGGTCTCGGCATGCTGGTCGAGCAGGCGGCGGAATCCTTTTTCCTGTGGCGCGGCGTGCGGCCACAAACACAGTCCGTCATCACGCTTTTGAAATCATGCTGAAAACCCTGTGGCGCTGGCTGTGGCGCGGCATCGCCCTGTTCGTCGCCGTGGTGCTGATCTACCAGCTGTGGATTTTCGCCCACATCTGGTGGTGGGTGGATCACAACCCCTCCGCCAGCGCCTTCATGGAGCAGCGGCTGGAAGTTCTGCAAGACAAAAATCCCAGCGCCGAGCTGCGCCACCGGTGGGTGCCGTACAACCGCATCTCCAACAACCTCAAGCGCGCCCTGATCGCCGCCGAAGACTCGAAATTTCTCGACCACGAAGGCTTCGACTGGGAGGGCATCCAGAAAGCCTACGAAAAGAACCTGAAAAAGGGCAAGATCGTCGCCGGCGGCTCCACCATCAGCCAGCAGCTGGCCAAGAACCTGTTTCTATCTTCCCGGAAGGTATTCTGGCGCAAGGGCGAGGAGGCAGTAATCACCGTGATGCTGGAACAGATGATGAGCAAGCGCCGCATTCTCGAGATCTACCTCAATGTTATCGAATGGGGCAACGGCGTGTTCGGCGCCGAAGCGGCGGCGCGCCATTACTACAAGACCAGCGCTTCCAGCCTGTCCGCGGAGCAGGCGGCCAGACTCGCTTCGATGGTGCCCAACCCGCGCTATTACGACAGCCACCGCAATGCACGCGGCCTGGAAAGAAAAACCGGCATTATCCTGGCGCGGATGAACCAGGTGCAGGCGCCCTAGCTCGATGTGTCAAAATTGACAGAAGTAGCCGGTGGCGATTAAAATTCACGCGTTTTCATACTTAAAGGTCCATTACCTTGGACAGTCATAGTTGTAGCAGTTTCGCACCAAACTTTTTGTTCTAGCGGTTACCCCTTCAGCGCTCCTTCGGCCTTGACGGTTTTTCCGCTGGAAAACAGTGGAAAAAACGGGCTAAAGCGTGATCCTGCCGGCCTAGGTCGGTCGTTATCGACCCCCTTTTTTCTTGCCCCATATATAGCTGTCAGCAATCAGCGGTCGGCTTTTGGCTTGCGTGCGCAACTCGCGCGGTTTTGCCGAAGGCTGAAAGCTGACTGAATACCAAAGGGACAGGCGGCATGTCGGAAATTGAAAAAACCAAGATCCAGGAAAGTCTGCAGGAGATACTGCAGCAGGTCATCGAGCTGCTGAGCAGGCATCAGCTGGTGGAAGGGCTCGTCCATAAACAGGACATGCCGCGTCAGGATTTGGTCGAGACGCTGGTGCACAAGCAGCATCTGGCCGAATTGCAGAAAAAGCTCGACGAGCTTCACTCCGCCGATATTGCTTACATCCTCGAAGCCTTGCCGCTGGAACAGCGCCTGCTTGTCTGGGACCTGGTCAAGGTCGAGCGCGACGGCGACATCCTGCTGGAAGTTTCCGATGCGGTACGGGAATCCCTGATCGCCAGTATGGACAGCGAGGAACTCCTCGCCGCCGCCGAACAGCTCGACACCGACGAAATCGCCGACCTTGCTCCCGACCTGCCGCACGACGTGATGCAGGAGTTGCTCGAATCGCTCGACAGCCAGAACCGCGCCCACCTGCAGTCGGCCATGTCCTACCCGGAGGATACGGTCGGCTCGCTGATGGATTTCGACATGGTTTCCATTCGCGACGATATCAGCCTGGAAGTGGTGTTGCGCTACCTGCGCCGACTGGGCAAGTTACCGGGCCATACCGACAAACTGTTCGTGGTCGACCGCAACGACAACTTCAGAGGGGTGTTGTCTTTCAAGCGGCTGCTGGTCCATGATCCCGAGGCGAGCGTGGCGGCGGTGATGGCCGAGGATGCGGTGACCTTCCATCCCGACGACGAAGCCGGCGACGCCGCTTCGGCGTTCGAACGCTATGACCTGGTTTCCGCCCCGGTGGTGGATCGGAACAACAAGCTGGTGGGGCGCCTGACGGTGGACGTGGTGATGGACTTCATTCGCGAAGAGACCGACAGCGAAATGCTCTCCATGGCCGGCTTGCGCGAAGAGGAAGATTTGTTCGCCACGGTGTGGAAAAGTATCCAGAACCGCTGGACCTGGCTGGCCCTCAACCTGGTGACGGCGTTCATCGCCTCGCGCGTGATCGGCGTGTTCGAAGGATCGATCGAGAAGATCGTGGCGCTGGCCGCTCTGATGCCGATTGTTGCCGGAATCGGCGGCAATTCCGGCAACCAGACCACGACCATGATCGTCCGCGCCCTGGCGCTGGGACAGATTCGCGGCGGCAGCATCCGCAAGCTGTTCCTCAAGGAACTCGGCGTCAGCCTGATCAACGGGCTGATCTGGGGCGGCATTATCGGTCTGGTCGCCTGGCTCCTCTACCGCAACGCCGCGCTGGGCGTGGTGATGACTGGCGCGATGATGCTCAACCTCGTGCTGGCGGCGCTGATGGGGGTGCTGATCCCGATGCTCATGCACAAGCTTGGGCGCGATCCGGCGGTGGGTTCCAGCGTGATGATCACCGCCGTGACCGACAGCGGCGGTTTTTTCATTTTTCTCGGCCTGGCCACGCTTTTCCTGCTTTAATAAAAGGGTGTTTCTGATTTAACCGGTAAATGGAACCATGCCGTTCTCGCCGTTTTATTTCGCGCTGCTTCTGGTCGCGCTCGGCCTGCTGGCAGTCTTTGTCCAGGTCGGCGCCCTGACCCTGGCTTTCGACAAGCTCGGCCTGTCGCCCAATTCCGCCACGTTGTTGCTGTCCGTCTCGCTGCTCGGCAGCCTGATCAACCTGCCGCTGTTCAGCGTCAAGGCAGAGGGGCCGCCGCCCCCCATGCCGCAACCGTTTCGCAGCCTGCTCAGGCTGCCGCCGATGGAGTTCACCGGCAAGACCGTGGTTGCGGTCAACGTCGGTGGCTGCCTGGTGCCGTTGGGTTTTTCTGCCTACTTGCTGCAGCACACCCTGCTCAGTCTGTGGAGCGTGATCTGGACGGTGGCGCTGGTATCCATGGTGTGCCGGCTGGCGAGCCGTCCAGTGCCTGGCGTGGGGATCGGCATTCCCATTTTTGTCGCACCGCTGGTCGCGGCGATGATCTCTCTCATCATCGACCCGCAGTACAGCGCACCGCTCGCCTACATCAGCGGCACCCTGGGGGTCTTGATCGGGGCCGATATTTCCCGTATCAACGACATCCGCAAAATGGGAGCGCCCTTCGCCTCGATCGGCGGGGCAGGGACTTTCGATGGGATTTTCCTCAGCGGCATCGTCGCCGTGCTGCTGACCTGAAAAATTATTTTTTGTCGCTGGGAATAAATGGTTGTTCCGGGGTGTTTACCTGAGTGTAATTCCCTTCAATTGAATCAACAGGAGCAAACCATGAACAAGAATGCCCATTCTTTCGCCGCCGCCGCCGTACTGTTTTCTCTTTCCGCCGCGGCTTTCGCCGGCTCGGCAGACGATGCCAACGCTCACTTCAAAGCGATCGCCGCCGGCAACGTCGAGCAGATCATGCAGGGTTACGCCGACAACGCCAGCCTGCAATGGGTAGGCGGACCGCTCGACGGCGCTTATGCCGGCAGCGACAAGATCCGTGAAGCCTGGGGCAAGTTCGCCAAGGCCAATGCGCCGCTCGAAGTGACCGTGGCGAAGCTGGAAGAAAGCGCCAACCCCAAAGGCAGCACCGTCACCGCCAATGTCGAATTCAAGAGCAAGGCCGCGATCAAGGTGCGCTACGTGCTGGTTTACCGCGAAGGCAAGCTGGTGAACGAGGTGTGGCAGATTGACCCGAAACTCGCGCTGGGTTATTAACTCTTTGTGAAAAAAATAGACAGTCTGATCGAGGAGCACATCCCCCGCCTGCGCCGCTATGCCCGGGCGCTGACGGGGGATCGCGCGCGCGCCGACGATCTGGTGCAGGATACGTTGGAGCGAGCCTGGGGCAAGTTCCATCTGTGGCGGCGCGGCAGCGACCTGCGCGCCTGGCTGTTCTCCATCATGCACAATGTCTATGTGAACGGCGTCAGGAAAAGCAGTGCTGTGCCCATGCTGTTGCCGCTGGAGGATGATGCGCTGGATGTGCCGGTGCGTTCCGCCCAGGAAGACGGGCTCCAGGTCAGGGATGTGCATGCGGCGCTTGCCCGCCTGCCGCAAGAGCAGCGCGAAATATTGCTGCTGGTCGGGCTGGAGGAAATGCGTTACGAGGAAGTGGCAAAAGTGCTGGATGTGCCGCTGGGAACGGTGATGTCGCGCCTGTCGCGCGGACGCGAGCGTCTGCGCCAGATCATGGCGGGCGGCGCAGTGCCGGCTTTGAGGGTGGTGAAATGAACGAGCCGATGCAGACTGTGAACGAGGACGAATTGCAGGCCTATGCCGATGGCCAACTGGATGAACCGCGTCGTGCGGAAGTGGCTGCCTGGCTGGCGAGCCACCCTGCCGATGCCGGGCGGGTGGAGGATTGCCGGCGCCAGAACGCGGCCTTGCACGCCCTGTTCGACCCGGTGCTGGATGAGCCTGTGCCGCCACGCCTGCACAGGCCGCAGCCGGCTTCCTGGCACAACATGCCCTTACTGCGCCATGCTGCGGTGGTGGCGTGGCTGACCATCGGCGGTACCCTCGGCTGGTTCCTGCACGGCGCGCAGGATGTGCGTTCCGGCACCACCATGGCCTTTGTCCGTCAGGCGGCTGTAGCCCATGTGGTGTACACCCCGGAAGTGCGCCACCCGGTGGAAGTGGGCGCAGAGCAGGAAACCCACCTGGCGGCTTGGCTGTCGAAGCGGCTGGGCGTTTCAGTCAGGGTGCCGCACCTGAACGAGGCCGGCTATGAACTGGTCGGTGGCCGGCTGTTGCCCGGCAGCAGCGGCCCGGCGGCACAGTTCATGTACCAGGACGGGCGCGGCCAGCGTCTCACCCTGTACGTGCGTACGGATGGCGGCGGCAGCCGGGAAACCGCATTCCGCTATACGCGTGAAAACAACATCGGGGTGTTTTACTGGATCGATGGGCCGCTCGGCTATGCGCTATCCGGCGACCTGGAAAAACCCGAACTGCTGAAAGTGGCGCAAGCCGTTTACCACCAGCTTAACCCTTGACCCTTAAAACCTCTTTTATCCACAGATAAACACGGATTAACACAGACAAAACAATGTGTTGTTGAGGATTTTCACCTCACCCAAAAGGTGATTGGAATGAGAATGGTAACTCATTGATAATCTGTGTATATCTGTGTTAATCCGTGGCTGAATTGCTTTTTTTAGGTTAACACATCTTCACGATAATATCGTGCAGGGTATTGGCGCAGTGCGCCATGTTGTGGGCGGCGTTGGAGAGGTGGCGATAGATTTCGCGGCGCTTGAACATGTTGATGTAGTCGTCGCCCTTGAATAATTCAGCCAGGGCGATGCGATATAGCCTTTCGACTCGCCGCTGCGCCTTGCGCGCCTTGTCGGCATCCTCCGCTGCGGTCAGGGGATTGCTCCCCAACTTGCCGAAACCTGCCACCAGAGCGTCTACGCCTTCTTGCAGCAGCTTGGATTTTTCCACGATGAAGGTATCCGGCGTCACGCCAAGCACGTCCATTTCGCTGACGGTGGTTTTGCAGTAGGTCACGATCCGGTCGAGATCGGCGATCGCCCGGTAAATGTCCTCCCGGTCGATCGGGGTGGAGAAGGCCTCGTTCAGGGCATGGAGGTTGCGTATTTTGATGAGGTCGGCTTCATGCTCATCCTGCTTGATTTTTTTCCCCAATTCCTTGTTTCCGGTTTTCATGAATTCGACCAAGTCGTCAACCGAATGGCTGACCTGCTGGCATTGCTCGGTCAGCAGCTTGAAGAAGTCGGGCGTTTTCGGAAACACGCGATCGAAGAGGGCCGGGAAGAAGGATTTGGATTGTTCGCTCATGATTCTTATCCTATCAATTTCATGGTCATCTGCACCATGAAATAACATGTGATCGCCACCATTGCCGCACCGGGAATGGTGATCAGCCAGGTTATCGAGATTTCTTCAGCTTTTGCCCAGCGCACCGCCTTGGGGCGCTCCGAGGCACCAATGCCCATGATCGAGGTGGCGACCACATGAGTGGTGGAAACCGGCGCGCCGACCAGGGAGGCGGCGAAAATCACGCCCGCAGAAGTCAGTTGGGAATCCAGCGCATGCAGCGGGCGCACCTTGTAGATGGCGAAGCCGAGGGTGCGCACGATGCGCCAGCCTCCGGACATGATGCCCAGCGTGATCGACGTGGCGCAAGCCAGCATCACCCAGAACGGCACGGCGAATTCATGGATAAAGCCGCCCACGAGCAGCACCAGGGTGAGGATGCCCATGCTTTTCTGTGCGTCGTTGGCGCCGTGGGAAAAGGCCAGGCCGGCTGCGGTGAGAAACTGGACGCGGCGTAAATTGCGGTTGATCGTCGGCTTCGCGCCGCGCAGCAGAAACAGCATCAGGCGGTGCAAAAAGAATCCCGCCCAGAAACCGGCCAGCGGCGACAGCACCAAGGCCAGCAGCAATTTGGTGATCCCGGTGAAGTGTCCGTTCTGGAACAGTTCGCCGAATCCCCATGCTACATGGTCGGCGCCGACAGCAACCACCACGGCACCGGCCAGGCCGCCCACCAATGCATGCGAGGAGGAGGAAGGGATGCCGCGCCACCAGGTCAGCAGATTCCAGGCGATGGCGCCTGCCAGCCCGCACAGGATGATGGTGAGCGATACCGTGGCCTCCAGGTCGCCCAGGGTGATGAAGCTGCCGATGGTGTTGGCGACTGCCGTGCCGCCCAGCAGCGGCCCGAGGAACTCGAAAAAGCCGACGATCAGCACGGCCTGCGCCGGCGTCATGGCATGCGAGGCGATCACCGTGGCGACGATATTGGCGGCGTCATTAAAGCCGTTGGTGTAATCGAACAGCAGCACGATCATCACCGCAACGACTGCCAGAATCAAGACGACATCCATGTTGAGCAGGAAGAAGGGTAGGGACGCTGTTAGCCTACCATTATCCAGCGCCGTGGTGTTATCCCTGCATACGACTCCGCAAGAGCTTCCCCTACACGCCCATTGGGGTCGCATAGGACGAGAGCCCTTGACGGATCGAATTACGCCGGGTTGTTGGCCGAATGCTTTTGCTTGTAGCTTGCCAGTCCGTGTTCGACCAGCGAATACACTGCCGGCACCACCACCAGGGTGAGCAGGGTCGAGGTGATCATGCCGCCGATCACCGCTACCGCCAGCGGGCCGTTGGTCTCGGCGCCGGCTCCCAGGCCCAGCGCTGCGGGCAGCAGGGCCAGGATCACCGTCATCGAGGTCATCAGCACCGGCCGCATCCGGATCGGGCAAGCCTCGGAGAGCGCCTCGTCGATGCCCTTGCCCTCCGAGCGCCGCTGGTTGGTGAGATCCACCAGCAGGATGGAGTTCTTCGCCACCAGACCGATCAGCAGCACCAGGCCGATCATCGAGTAGATGTTGAGGGTATGGTTGAACAGCCACAAGGCCATCACCCCGCCGATGATCGCGAGCGGCTGCGCCACCATGATGATGAAGGGCTGGATGAAGGAGTTGAACTGGCTCGCCAGCACCATGTAGAGCAGGACCATCGCCAGGGAGAAGGCGAAGATCATGTTCTGCACAGTCTTGCCGAACTCTTCCGCCTGGCCGATCATTTTCACGCTATAGCCCATCGGCAGGACATTTGCAGCGGCGGTTTTCACTTTATTCACTGCGTCGCCGAGCGGGATGGTGGGTGTGCCGTAGAAGGTGGCGGCATATTGCAGGTCGAATCGTCCGATGATTGCAGGTCCCAGTGTCTGCTTCACGTTCGCCACGGTGTCCAGGCGCACCAGCGATCCATCGCGGGAACGCAGGTAAACTTTGTTCAGATCGGAAGGCTGCCTGAATTCGCCGTCCTTGGCCTTGACCCGGATGTCGTAGCGCTGACCGTCGCCCGGTTCGTCGTTGTATTTGGCGATGTCCACACCGCCGGAGAGCATGTTGAGCGCCAGCGCCACGTCCTGGGTCGTCAGCCCCGCAGAAGCAATCCGGGTGCGGTCAGGATTGAGGACGAGTTGCGGCAGGTCGAGCTGCAAATCGAGGTCCATGCGCCCCAAGCCGGGATCGGCCGAAAGGGTTTGCTGCAGTATATTGGCCAGGCGCCCCACTTCGTCGAGATTGGGTCCGTTGATCACGAACTGCAAAGGCTCGCCGCGCTGGCCGCCGATCATCGGGTAGGGAGCGGCGAAAGCGCGCGCACCGGGGATTTGCGCCAGCTCCTTGCGGATCACGGGAATCACGTCCTGCTGCTTGATTTTACGCTCGCCGCGCGGCGCCATGCGCACCACCACCATCCCCTGGTTGACCTGTCCCGCACTGCCCAATCCGATCAGGGCAAACTCGGTGACGATTTCCTTGTGGCGGAACAGCAGTTCCTCGACCATGCGCAAACGGCTGTTGGTATATTCGATGCTGGAACCGAGCGGGGTTCTTAGATTCACCAGGAAGCGGCCTTCGTCCTCGTCGGGGACGAAGGTCTTGCCCACGTTGATGAAGAAATAGCTGCTCGCCACTACGGTCGCCAGGGTCAACGCCACCACCCACCAGCGGTGGCGCAGCGCCTTGTCGAGCAGGTAGCGGTACAGGTTGTCCATGCCGTGAAAGAAGCGATCCAGGACGTAATACATGCGCCCGTGCCGCTTTTGTACCTTGAGGTAGCGCGAGCACAGCATCGGCGTCAGCGTGAGCGACACGAACAGGGACACCAGCACGCCGAAGGTCACCACCACCGCGAAGGATTTGAAGAACTGGCCGATGATGCCGCCGAGGAAAATCACCGGCGCGAAAATCGATACCAGGGACAGCGTTGCGGCAATCACCGCGAACATCACTTCGCGGCTGCCGTTGATGGCGGCGGTGACCGGGTCGGCGTCGATTTCCTCGCGGTGGCGGAAGATGTTCTCCAACACTACGATGGCGTCGTCCACCACCACGCCGATCAGCAGCAGCAGGGCGAGCATGGTGAGAGAATTGAGGGTGTAGCCGAAGAAGTAGATCACCGCCACCGCGCCCATCAGCGACACCGGGATAGCCGTGGCGACGATCAGGGTGGAGCGCATGCTGCGCAGGAACAGCCAGACGACCAGCGAGGCCAGCAGGGTGCCTTCGATCAGGTGTTCCTTAAGGGAGTCGATGATTTCCTGGATGAAGATCGCGTCGTTGGAGACGACGTCCAGCGTCATGCCCGGCGGCAATTGCGGGATGATCTCGGTTTCCAGGCGTTTCTTGATCGCGTCGACAATCGCCACGGTGTTGGTGTTGGTGACCTTGACGATGCCCAGGCCGATGGTGGTCTGGCCCATGAAGCGCGCGAGCTGCCGGTAATCGGCCAGACCATCCTCGACTTCGGCAATATCCCGGAGACGTACCGGCGAGCCATCGCGGTAGGCAACGATCATTTTTTCCAGCTCGTCGAGGCGGTGAAATTCCAGGTCGAGCTTGATCAGGTTTTCGGTTTTCTGGCCCACCAGAAAACCGCCGGCGAGCTGGACATGCTCGTTGGCAAAGGCGGTGTTGATATCCTGGGCGGTGACCTTGAACGCGGTCATCTTCGCCGGCAGCAGGTTGACGCGGATGGTGCGGTCGCGCCGCCCGCCCAGGCGCACCTCGCCCACGCCGTCGATCGTTTCCAGGCGCTTCTTGATGACGTTGACGCCGTACTGGTTGAGTTGCTGCTGGGTACGGTCGCCGCGCAGCGCCAGCCACATGATCGGCATGGCATTGGTCTCGACCTTGGCGACGACGGGGGGGTCGGCATCCTTGGGCAAACGGCGCAAGACCTGGTTGACCTTGGCCTGCACCTCGTTGAAGGCGACATCGACTTTCTTGTCCAGGCTGAAGGTGATGTTGATCACCGATACGCCAGGCGAGGAGCTGGACTGGATGTGCTCGATGCCGGGCACGCTGTTGATCGACGTCTCGAGCACGTTGGTGATGCTGGCGTCGACGATGTCGGGGTTGGCGCCCTTCAGCGTGGTGGAGATCGAGACGATGGGAAACTCGATATAGGGGAAGCGATCCATGCCGATGCGCTGATAGCTGATGTAGCCGAACAGCACCAGCACGGCGGACAGCATGAACGCCAGCACGTGGCGTTTGATGGAAAGTTCGGGCAAGGTCATTTCTGTGCGCCTTTATTGCCGTTCGCTTCCTTGACGCTGACCGCGGCCTTGTCCGTGAGGAAGCCCGCGCCGTCCACCGCCACCCTTTCGCCCGCCTTGAGCCCTTGCAGGATTTCCACCTGACCGTTCTGGGTGACCCCGGTGGTGACGACGTGCTGAACCGCCTTGCCGTTCTCGATCACGTAGACCACCTTGCCTGCAGGCCGCAGCACCACGCTTACCTCCGGCACGCTGACCGCCCCTGCATGCTCCTCGACGACGACCGCCCCGTTGACCGAAGCGCCCGGTTTCCAGCCGCCCGGGTTCTTCACATCCACCACGGCGTCGAAAGCGCGGTTGGTGCTGCCCACCATCGGCCGCACCTGTTCGATCTTGCCGGTCACGGTAGCATCCGGTGCGGTTGGTGTGGAAAGCTTGACCACCTGGCCAATTTTGATGCGCTGCGCCGCAGTTTCAGGGAACGGCAGGCGGATGCGCAGACTCTCGCTGGTTGAAAGCTGGAACACCGGCTTGCCGAGATCGATCCAGTCGCCCACCGAAACCATGCGGTCGTCGACCCGTCCATCCACCGGCGACACGATGCGGGTGCGGGAAAGATTCTTGGCGGCACGGGTGTATTGTTCGCGCGCGGCGACGTTCTGGGCTTCATAGCCTTCCAGCAGGGAGGGCGAAATAAAGCCCTTTTTGGCCAATTCGCGATACCGTTCGGTCAGCTTGCGCTGGCTGGTTGCCTGGGCTTCCAGCCGCTTTGAGTCGGAGGAAAAATCGGTGGCATCGATTTCGGCCAGCAATTGTCCCTTCTTGACCGGCGCACCGATTTCCACATAGACCTTGATAATGCGTCCCGCCACTTCGGCACCCACCTTGGGCGCGGTGGCACTGTCCACCTCGCCGACTGACTGCTCCAGCACCTGCATGGCGCGGGATTGCGCCTGGGTGACGGTGATGATCGCGGCGGTCGGGCCTTTCTTCTGTTCTTCGGGCTTTTTCGCGCAGCCCGGCAGCAGCAGGGCTACGCCAAGCAGGCAGGGGATCAGGATCGATGGGGTTGTTCGCATGTTGTTAGTCCAGGGGTTCATCAGGGTTTGGGCAGAATGCCGCGTAGCAGAATATCCACCAGCATTGCACTGTAACTTTCCGGCGTATCGGTGAAGTGGACGTCAGGAAAATGGCGTAACACCTCGCGCGACTGGAAAAAGAACACATCGGCGCCGATCAGCAGCGTGGCCAGCATGGCGGGATCTATGCCCTTGCGCAGTTCACCTTTTTTCTGGCCGGTGCGCAGGATCTCCACCAGGCGCGCGAAATTCTGACCGAATACCTGCTCGGCGAATTCTTTGCCTCGTTGCGGGCCGTTTTCCAGCAAGTCGCGCTGGACCAGCCGGGAGATTTTTTCGTCCCGCAGGATGTTGGCCAGATGCGATTGCGAGAAGTCGCGCAGGCGCTCGATCAAGGCGCCGGAGCCATTGCCGAGTTGATCGATCTGACTGCCGGGCTCGCTGCAGGCGGTTTTCAGCACTTCGAGATAAAGCGCGTTCTTCGATTTGAAGTGATGAAAGACATTGGCCTTGCTGACGCCAGCGAGCTCCGCAATGGCATTCATCGATATCGCGTCGAAGCCGGATTCGGCAAACAGATTCTTGGCCGCGGCCAGGATACGCTCGACCGCATCCTGGCCAGTCGCAGACAAGTTGGGGGTGGGTTCTACCAGAGGCACAGCCGGTCTCGCTAAGTCAGGAAAACAGAAGACAAATTAGCACTGACTGACCGGTCGGTCAATATTGCGGGGAATGTTTTTTGAGCGGAGGGAGAATCTTATACGGGGAAAATAAAGCATAACGGCGGGGGTTAAAACCCGCCGTTATGCCGGACTAGAGTTGACTACTTTCCCGCTGCTGCTGCGGGAGCTGCTGCAGGCTTTGCGGCAGCTTTTTTAACCGGGGCTTTTTGGGCGACGGTTTTTTTAGCCGCAGGTTTCGCAGTGGGTTTGGCGGCAACTTTTTTAACCGGCGCTTTTTTCGCGGGAGCAGCTTTGGTTGTGGCTGCTTTCTTGACAGCCGCTGCGGGTTTCTTGGCGGCTACCGCGGGTTTTTTCGCTGCTGTTTTGGCTACGGTTTTGGTTGCTGTTTTCTTGGCGGCTGGTTTTGCAGCAGCGGCTTTTTTAACCGGCGCTTTTTTGGCTGCGGGCGCTTTGGTTGCCGTTGCTTTTTTGACTGTAGCTGCCGGCTTCTTGGCTGCCGTTTTGGCTACGGTTTTGGTGGCAGTGGCCTTGCTTGCTGTTTTCTTGGCGGCGGGTTTTGCAGCGGCGGCTTTTTTAACCGGCGCTTTTTTAGCTGCGGTGGCCTTGGTTGCTGTTGCGGGCTTGGCGGCAGCTTTCGCTGCGGCAACCGGTGCGGCCTTGGTGACAGGTTTGGTTGCGGTCGCTTTGGCGGGTGCCTGGGCGGGAGATTTGGTCGCTTTCTTTGTTGCCATTTGCTGACTCCTTATCGTAGAAAGTTATCTCGAGTACATTTTTATTTTGGTGCCTTAGCAAATCCAAAATAAAGCGGCAGTACTGAACAACTGATTGTGTAACCTTGTCGTTCCTCCCGTTAGGACTGCATGACCGAGAGCATGTTTCCGCCTTGCGCTCAAATTCTATTCCAATTATTTGAAAATGCACAACAGATAAAATGGGTTTGCGAAAAGAAAATCATTGGAAATAGACGGGCTTACGAGAGGTTGGGCTGAGTTTTTTTCGGGGAAGATGTGGCGGGCATTGAAATGACAATGGCCTACATCGGCCATGGGCAACGTTGATGGGCTATATTATTTCCGGAACGTGGATGTGTGGAACATGAAAAACACTCAGGGGAGTAGTCGTTCCAGCGCGAATAATTGTGAAATTTTTTCTCGTTCACGAATCAAATGCGTGTTGTTTTTCTGCACCATAATTTCGGCAGCGCGCGGTCGAGTGTTGTAGTTGGAGCTCATGCTCATGCCATATGCCCCTGCCGACATCACCGCCAGCAGGTCGCCTTCGGCGAGGTGCAGGAGGCGATCATGGCCAAGAAAGTCGCCGCTCTCGCATACCGGGCCGACGATTTCATAGCGCTGCGTAACGCCGGTGTTTTCCTTGACGGGAAGAATCGCGTGATAGGCATCGTAGAGCGCGGGGCGCATCAGGTCGTTCATCGCGGCATCGACGAGGGCGAAATTTTTCGTTTCGCCGTGCTTGAGATATTCCACTTTGGTGAGCAGTAGACCGGCGTTGCCTACCAATACGCGGCCGGGTTCGAGCAGAATCTTGAACTTGCGATCGGCGAGTTTTTCCAGCAGCGTGTCTGCGTAGTCGGCCACTGGCGGCGGCGTTTCGTCGCTGTAGCAAATTCCCAGACCGCCGCCGAGATCGAGGTGATGAATCGCGATGCCTTCTTTTGCCAAGGCATCGATCAGCAGCAGGATCTTGTCGAGGGCATCGGCAAAGGGGGTAACCTCGGTGATCTGCGAGCCGATATGACAGTCGATGCCGACCACTTCCAGGTGCGGCAGGTCGCGCGCCTTGCAGTAAAGCCGGACGGCATCGGTATAGGCGATGCCGAATTTGTTGCCCTTCAGCCCGGTGGAAATATAGGGATGCGTTTTCGGGTCGACGTCGGGATTGACGCGCAAACTGACCGGCGCGCGCCGGCCCATTTCGCCGGCCACTTTATTCAGGCGTTCCAGCTCGCTTTCCGATTCGACGTTGAAGCACAGGATGCCCGCTTCGAGCGCCTGGCGCATTTCATCCGCGGTCTTGCCGACGCCGGAAAACACCACCTTTTTCGCCTCGCCGCCCGCCGCCAGAACCCGCGCCAGTTCACCGCCGGAAACGATGTCGAATCCCGCGCCGAGGCGCGCGAAAAGATTCAGAATGGCGAGGCTGGAATTGGCCTTCACCGCGTAGCAGATCAGGTGCTCGCGCTCGGCGAAGGCCGAGTCGAAACTCTGGTAGGCTGCGGTTAGTGCGGCATGGGAATAGACGTAACAGGGCGTGCCGAATTCTTCGGCAATGCGGGAAAGAGGAACGGATTCGACGCACAATTCGGCATCATGGCGGGAGAAGAATTTCATGGCTTTTTCTCCTCGGCAACGGATTGCGGTGCGGCGGGTGCATTGGCGGCGGGTTTCTGCTCAGGTGCGGGCAGATAGAGCGGGCCTTTGTGGCCGCAACCCTGGAGCAGGATAACAAGCAGAACTGGTAAAAAAACGAGGCGCATATTATTCTCGGAAGACTGTAGGTTTGCGCATCATCTTATCACAAGGAAATATCGAAATGACCGAGAGCGAATTCAACAAACTGGCGGACGAAACCCTGGCCAGAATCGAGCAGTCACTGGACGACAGCGACACGGATATCGATTACGAAATGAAAGGCGGGGTTCTGGAACTGAGCTTCGAGAATGGCAGCAAGATCATCGTCAACCGGCAAACCGCTACACGGGAAATCTGGGTGGCGGCGAAATCGGGGGGGTATCATTTTTTGTGGAAGGATGGGGGGTGGCATGATACGCGGGATGGGGGGGAGTTGTTTGCGGCGTTGGGGAGGTATGCGAGTGAACAAGCCGGGGTGCCGGTAAGTTTTTGATCGGCGAGTAGGGGGGGGTGATTTTCATGCGGCGCAATACACAGCGAGAGGCCTTTCTTGGATCAGGTTAATTCGACCCTGGCCCCTTTCGCCACGATTAACAGTGTCCGTGAAATGCGGGTTAGCTCACTACGTCCCCCTATTAAACGTTGACATCACATGGCGATGGGTTAAATTGAGTGGTCTTCTTACGGAGGGCAGGGAATGGCGCTAATCAATTGCAAAGAATGCGGAAAAGAAGTTTCAACTGAGGCTAAATCATGCCCACACTGTGGGGCAAATCTGAAAAATAAAACCTCTGATAAATACGGAAAGATAGCGGCCTTTACTATCGCAGGAATAATAGGTTTCATCGTGGTTCTTGGCATCATCGGCGCTGTGGGTCAGGCATTTTGGCCTACTAAGAAAAACCCTTCCGTAGATGCCAAATATATGTGCGAGAAACTCGTAAAAGAACGGCTCAAATCCCCTGCGACTGCTGACTTTCAAAGCGCTCATGATTTTACCGCGATTACAACATCTGGAGAAAATTCAGAACTCCAAAAGATTGATAACATGGCTGATGCGCTTTCCGGAATATTATTAGGTTCGAGTGATATATCTTTGATCGAGAAGAGGCTGGGTTATTTTATGACCCCTGACGTAATGGATAAGCTAAAAACCTTCCATGCACAAGGAAAAGAGCAAGTTGCCAAGGGGTTGCTTAAGAGTGAGCTGGTTAAGCTAATAAAAAAATCCGACTTTGTTGTTTCAGGGTATGTAGACGCGCAAAACAGTTTTGGAGCAAATCTACGCTCACAATTCGTTTGTATACTTTCAAGTGCTGATGGAATGTCGTGGTCGCTTGACCATATGCTTATGTTTCCCTGATGTGGACTTGAAAACTCAGCTGGCAAAGCCAAACGCGAAGCGGCGAGACTAAAAAATAGCCCTCTTCGATTCGCGACCAGCTGAATATGGCTGGAATTGTCATACGTTATGAATAATACCAAGGCAATACTTGTTGGCGCAGTTACTCGATTTAGAAACTGTGGGATTAGTTGGCTAATGAATTCGTTTGTTACCAATCAGCATTGATACAGATTGGAGGCAAATATGCCTATCTTCAAACTTACGTTGCAACAGACATACTTCAATCAAGGATTTTTCAACGTCATTGTTGACTACGATCGCTACGTCCGAAAGACCGCTGGCCCGGTGCGTCTTCGGCTCGGAAGTTTTGGCATCGAGATCGATGGAAAAATCAACCGCACCGTAAACAATAATGGAACGGCAAGGGTTCTTGGAGGTACAGCACTGCGTAATTGGTTTCAGAACAATTTTGAGCCAATGGACACAGTAGAGATCAACCTCAGTTCTCAGGACATAATAGTCCTAGAGAAGAAATAAGTTCTTTGACGGACACAAGCGCAGGGTCAGGTCTATAAAAGATGTCAGCGGTGACAGGTTTTGTGCGCGCTATGCGCAGATGTTTAGGTGCCGGGGGCTGCCCGGCAGCAGGTCACTTTATTTTGCTTGCCCAAAATACAAGTAACCAAACAAAAGGGCACCCTGCCGCGCCGGCCCTTCGGGCTTCCCTCGGTTTTCCTGAAAATCCGGGCGGCCGCGTTAAACTCGGCCTTCGGCCTCAGACAAACGCAGCCGACGGCCCCCGCTTCACCCGGAAAACCGAGGCGGTGCAGAGGGGGATTTGGGTTTTGTGGGCGATTCTCGCCAGTGCTCCCCCTCTCCCCAGCCCTCTCCCCGCTGGGGAGAGGGAGTTGGTGTTGAGGTTCCTTCCCCTTCAAGGGGAAGGTGTAGGATGGGGATGGGGGTGCTTTCGGTCCCCTTGGTCCGCCGCCGAGTAGCGCAGCCAAGCCGGGGGATTTCTGCGAGGACTGTTTGAGCGCAAAGCGCGAGTTCCGCAGCAGCCCGGCTTGGCGAGCAACGCAGGGAACTCCGAAGGGGCGGTGGATAGGGGCGGGTTTCTTTGGTTCCTTTCTTTAGCCGTTTAAAGAAAGGAACTAGCCTGCCGGGCTACCCCCGGCACCTAAATATTTGCGCGTAGCGCACAAAGCCCCAAACAAAAAATCCCTGCCTCTCGCAAGACAGTAGAACAGAAGACAGGCCACGGTTTTCTGATCGAAAATACCAAGAATTGTGGTTTGCCCTGTTAAGGAACCGCTGATTTATTCGTCACCCCGGCGAAGGCCGGGGTCTAGATTGTTGATTCTTCTGGATTCCGGCCTTCGCCGGAATGACGGAATTTGATTTATTCGGCGTCTCCTTAGGCAACCGATGCAATCTCCTTGATAAGTTCGGGATGTCGTTCTGCCAGCTTGAGAAGCTTACGCATGGTGGCGCTAGGTTTAGCTTCCCCCCGCTCGTAGCGTGAAAACGCATTAACTCCGCCACCAAAGACCTTGCCGGCTTCCGCCTGAGTCAGCCCAAGCCGCTCCCGAATCAGGCGAATTTCAGGTGGATTAGCCTTCCTGGCAGCTTTCACCAGCCCATCTCCGGCAGCGGCCACCCGATCATAGCTTTCATCGTCAAAGACGGCCTCTCCACATTCAGAACAGCGGAATCCGGAAACCGCATGAACTGTCATGGACTTGCCGCGATAGGAGACCACCTTGTCCCAAGTCCCATGTTTCATTTCATCAAACCCACATGCAGGGCACTTCATGATTCGTCCTCCTTGCGCTTAAACTGGATGACCGGTGGCCGACCATCCAAATAGCCAGTGATCTTGATGTAGGCAACAATCCCAACGGGCGTCATGGCGTGATACACATCTTGCCAAACGGTAGGGTCGCGGGTCGTCGTCATCGATTTGAACAGATTGCGCGTGGTGAGATGGCAAACCACGTCCCGCATCTCGCTTTCCTCCAAGCCCATCTCCAAGCCGCCATCAAGAGCGGTTCCGGTGAATACCCGGTTCGACGGATCGGCAACCATTTGCTGAATCGCTGACAGTGGATAGTGCGGCTTCCGTTTTTCCATAGACACATTATAACCCCAAAGGTTTCAAACCTAAAAGGTTACATGGGCTCCGAAGGTCGTTAAAAAGCCCTGCCTTTCTTCAAGACAGGGCTTCAAATCCAACCAAGAAACTACAACCCGGCGTCGGCCTTAAGCGCTTCCGCCTTGTCGGTGGTTTGCCTCCGGCCGGCGCTTTGCGCCTTAACGCAAGCTTCGCGTGCGTTAGCCTGCGGCTGAAACAAGAACAAATGCGCCTTCGGCACGACTGTTCGCTTTGCTCACAGCCCCGCATCCGCCCGCAGGGCGTCTGCTTTGTCCGTGTTTTCCCAGGTAAACTCCGGCTCTTCCCGGCCGAAGTGGCCGTAAGCGGCGGTCTTGGCATAAATCGGCCGCAGCAGGTCGAGCGACTGGATGATGGCGCGCGGACGCAGGTCGAAGTGGGCTTCGATCAGCTTGACGATTTTTTCGTCGGCGATCTTGCCGGTACCGAAGGTGTTGACCATCATGCTCACCGGCTTGGCGACGCCGATGGCGTAAGCGATTTGCACTTCGCATTTCGAGGCCAGGCCTGCGGCGACGATGTTCTTCGCGACATAGCGGCCGGCGTAGGCAGCGGAACGGTCGACCTTGGACGGGTCCTTGCCGGAGAAGGCGCCGCCGCCGTGGTGCGCGGCACCGCCGTAGGTGTCGACGATGATCTTGCGGCCGGTCAGGCCGCAGTCGCCCATCGGGCCGCCGACGACGAAGCGGCCGGTGGGGTTGATCAGGTAGCGGATGTCGCCGGCGCGCATGCTTTCCGGGATGATCGGCTTGACGATTTCCTCGATCACCGCTTCGGACAGTTCGGCGTGGGAAATGTCGGGGTGGTGCTGGGTGGAGATCACCACGGTGTCGACATGTGCCGGTTTGCCATTTACATAACGGATGGTGACCTGGGACTTGGCGTCGGGGCGCAGCCAGGGCAGGCGGCCGTCCTTGCGCAGTTCGGCCTGGCGCTGCATCAGCCGATGCGCGTAATGGATCGGCATCGGCATCAGCTGCGGGGTTTCGTCGCAGGCGTAGCCGAACATCAGGCCCTGGTCGCCGGCGCCCTGGTCCATCTCTTCTTCCGGGGAGCGGTTCACGCCCTGCGCGATGTCGGGCGACTGCCGGTTGATCGCGGTGAGCACGGCGCAGGTAAAGTAGTCGAAGCCGATTTCCGAGCTGTTGTAGCCGATGCGCTTGACGGCTTCGCGCGCGACGTCGATGTAGTTGACCGACGCATGAGTGGTGATTTCGCCGGAAATAACGACCAGTCCGGTGCTGACCAGCGTTTCGCAGGCTACCCGTGCCTTGGGGTCATGCGCTAGAATGGCGTCGAGGACGGAATCGGAGATCTGGTCGGCGACTTTGTCGGGATGGCCTTCGGAAACGGATTCGGAAGTAAAGAGGTGTTCGTGTAACATTTCTGCTCCTTGGATATCTAGGTGTTTCCCCGTAATGCGCTGGCGAAGCCGGCTCTGGGGTAAGAAGCAGACGACGCTTTAGCCGTATTTATATCCCGCCCGCAAGTTGTCTTTAACACGGCGGCGCAGTAATTCTATTTTTTAAAAGGTTTTTAGTCAAACCTCAGGGCTCGTTAATGGATAACTTGGACAATTATGGGTGTGCTGGCGGGATGCGATGCAAGGCGCATGGCGCGCCGCATGGCCATTCCCTGCAAGCGACCGGCAACGCAGCAGCGCGCCCGCCAGTGCAGCCAGAATGTTCAAGTTATCCATTAACGAGCCCTTAGGATGATGGCCACCCTGCTTCGCGTCCTTGCTTATCTGCCGCTCTGGCTGCTGCACTTTCTGGGTGCGGCGGCGGGCTGGGCGACCTATCTGGGTTCGCGGCGCTATGCCGCGAGGATGCGGGAAAATCTGACGGCCAGCGGGGTGTGCGCGCCGGGCCGATGCGGCGGACTGCTGCGCCGGGTGGTGGCCGAAGCGGGCAAGAGTGTGCTGGAACTGCCTGCCATCTGGCTGCGCCCGGAACGGCAGGCATTGCAGTTGTTGAAGCAGTGCCATGGCTGGGAGCATGTCGAGGCGGCGCTTGCGCGTGGCAAAGGACTGATTTTTCTGACGCCGCACATGGGGTGTTTCGAGATCACCAGCCTGTATTACGCCGCCCGCCACCCGATCACCGTGCTTTACCGCCCGCCGCGGTTGCACTGGCTGCAGCCGTTGATGGAGGCCGGGCGCAAGCGTGGACAGGTCACTCTCGCGCCGACCGATGTTGGCGGCGTGCGCGCGTTGTTCAGGGCGCTGCGGCGGGGCGAGGCGATCGGCATCCTGCCCGACCAGGTGCCGGGCCAAGGCGAAGGGGTGTGGGTGGATTTTCTCGGGCGCCCCGCCTATACCATGACGCTGGCGCCGCGTCTGGCCCGTTCCACCGGCGCCGCGATCGTTTTTGCCTACGCCGAGCGCCTGCCTCATGGGGCGGGCTACGAGTTATGGCTGGAAGCGCTATCCGAAGACTTGCCCGAAGATCCCGCCGCGGCTGCAGAGGTGATAAACCGAGCGGTGGAAGGGTTGATCCGTAAAAAACCCGAGCAGTACTTGTGGAGCTATAACCGCTATAAAGTGCCCAAGGGCGCGATGAGTAATGAGTAAGCCGTCTCCATTCATCATCGATCACCCATTACCCATTACTGATTTGCAATGGCTCGCTTAGGCATCTTCCTCATCTGGCTGCTGCATTTCCTGCCGCTAGTCGTGCTCGCGCGTTTCGGCGCGGGTTTCGGTTTTCTGCTCTACGCCTTTGGGAGCGAACGCCGGCGGGTGGCGCGCATCAACCTGCGGCTGTGCTTTCCGGAGATGGCCGATGGAGAAAGGGAACGGCTGGTGCGGCGCCATTTTCGCGCCTTCGGCCGGAGCGTGCTGGAGCGCGGCATTCTGTGGTGGTCTTCAAAGTCGCGCATCCAGAAGTTGATCCGCATCGAAGGACTGGAGCACTGGCAGGCAGTGGCCGACAAGCCGGTGATCTGGCTCGCCCCCCACTTTGTCGGTCTGGACATGGGCGGAGTCAGGCTGACCACGGACTACCCCCTGGTTTCGATGTACAGCCGGCAGAAAAATCCGTTGTTCGACGCCCTGCTGCTACACTCCCGCACCCGATTCGGCAATTCTCCGATGGCATCGCGCCAGGACGGGCTCAAGCCGGTGGTGCGGGCAATGCGCAAGGGCTTGCCGTTCTATTATCTGCCGGATATGGATTTCGGCGCGCGCGACGCCGTGTTCGTGCCGTTTTTCGGCGTGCCTGCCGCCACCATCACCGGCCTGTCGCGCGTGGCGAAAATCACCGGTGCCGCGGTGGTGCCCTGCGTCACCCGCCAGCTTCCCGGCGGTGCCGGCTATGTGCTGAAATTCTATCCCGCCTGGGAGTCTTTCCCGGGCGAGGATGTCGAAAGCGATACCCGCCGCATGAACGCCTTCATCGAGGAGCGAGTGAGGGAAATGCCGGAGCAGTATTTCTGGCTGCACAAGCGTTTCAAGAGCCGCCCGCCGGGAGAAAAGAAATTTTACCCATGAGTCTGAAAGGCGCTTACCGCAGAGGACGCGGAGGACGCAGAGGTAAAACAAGGTATTGCCAGGTTATGCTGAGCTGCCCATTGGGTGGGTGCGTTTCTTACTTCAAGCTTTTGAATTCCTCTGCGTCCTCCGCGTCCCCTGCGGTTCGATTGCTTTGAGAGAAATTATGGAACGCATTCCCGAACCCGATCTGATGGACGACCCCGAGCAGGCTGAAGCCTATGCCAGTGCGGATTTTTCCGAGCCGCACAATGCCTTCGTCGCCCATTTCCGCCGTCTTTTTCGCGACTTCGCCGCCGGGCGCGTGCTCGACCTGGGATGCGGACCGGCGGATGTCGGCATCCGCTTCTGCAAGGCATACCCGGATGCGATCCTGACCGGCGTGGACGGCTCCGCTGCCATGCTGCAACGCGGATTCGCGGCGGTGCGCGAAGCTGGCATGGCTGAACGCCTGCAGCTGGTGCAGAGTTATCTGCCGGATGAGAGTCTGGCTGCGCTGCAGTTCGATGCCGTGATCAGCAATAGCCTGCTGCATCATCTCGACGATCCGGCGGTGCTGTGGGAAACTGTAAGACAGACGGCAAGGCCCGGCGCGCCCGTGCTGATCATGGATTTGATGCGGCCGGCTTCGTTCGCCGAGGCGGGGCAGCTTGCCGGGCGTTATGCCGCCGACGCACCGCCGGTGCTGCGCCGGGATTTCCACAATTCCTTGCTGGCGGCCTATCGTCAGGATGAAGTGCGAGCGCAGCTGTATAACGCCAGCTTATTCGGTTTCCGCGTGGAAGCGGTGAGTAACCGCCATTTGCTGATATGGGGGAATTTGTGAGTTTCCAGAATCCGGACGATGCGGAGCTTCGCGTCCTCCTGAAAAAAATCAAGAATATCGCCGTGCTCGGGCTGTCGCCCAAGCCGGATCGCCCGAGCTATTGCGTGGCGAAGGCGATGCAGGGCTTCGGCTTCAACATCATCCCGGTGCGCCCCGCCACCGCCGAGGTTCTGGGGCGGAAGGCCTACGCGTCCTTGCGCGAGATCCCGGGCCCGGTCGATCTGGTGGACGTGTTTCGTGCCGCGGAACATCTGGACGCTATTGTTGACGAATGTATTGCCTTACAATTGCCGGCAATCTGGATCCAGGAAGGCATCGTCAACGAGGCCGCTGCTGAACGGGCTCGCGCCGCCGGCATGACGGTGGTGATGGATCGCTGCATCTACAAGGATTACGTGGCTTTATGTCAATGAAAGTGAATTTTTTAACCGCAGAGGCGCAGAGGCGCGGAGAAAACCAACTCGCACAAAAACTCTGCGCCTCTGCGCCTCTGCGGTGGATATTGGGTTGCTGCCATGCGGCTTAAGTTCACCAAAATGCACGGCTTGGGCAACGATTTCGTGGTGTTCGACGCGATTTCGCAAAGCGTGAATTTGAGCCCGGCCCAGTTCCAGTTCATCGCCGATCGCCATTTCGGCATCGGTTGCGACCAGATCTTGCTGGTGGAACGCGCCACCCGGCCCGATGCGGATTTCCGCTACCGCATCTTCAACGCCGACGGCGGCGAGGTCGAGCAGTGCGGCAACGGCGCGCGCTGCTTCGTGCGCTTCGTGCACGACAAAGGGCTGAGCCCGAAAACCGAGATTCGCGTGGAAACGGCTTCCGGCATCATTGTGCCGCGTCTCGAGCCGAACGGCCAGGTGACGGTGAACATGGGCGTGCCGCGCTTCGAGCCGGCGGAGATCCCGTTCCTCGCGGAAAAACGTGCGCTGACCTATTTACTTGGCCTGGAAGGTAAGCTCGCCGAAGTCAGCGTACTGTCCATGGGCAACCCTCATGCGGTACAGTGGGTGGAAGATGCGGACAGCGCGCCGGTTGCCATGGAGGGGCCGCAGATCGAAAGCCACCCGAGCTTTCCTGCACGGGTTAACGCGGGCTTCATGCAGGTGCTCGACCGCAACCGCATCAAGCTGCGGGTTTACGAGCGTGGCGCCGGCGAAACCCTGGCCTGCGGCACCGGTGCCTGTGCCGCAGCGGTGGCGGGGATCATGCGCGGATTGCTGGATGACGAGGTGCGGGTGACAACCCGGGGCGGTGAGTTGATCATCCGCTGGGAAGGAGAGGGGCAACCGGTCAGGATGACCGGCCCGGCGGTGACGGTGTTCGAAGGCGAAATAAATTTGTGAACAAGGGGAGAAAAAAAGCATGAATTCGGAAGCGGTCGCGCTGTATTTGCAGGAAAATCCGGAGTTCTTCGAGCAACATTCCGCGCTGCTGGCGGAAGTATTTATCCCCCACCCCCACGGGGGCCGGGCGATATCCATCGCCGAGCGCCAGCAGCTGGCGCTGCGCGACAAGAACCGGCTGCTGGAAACCAAGCTGCGGGAGTTGATCCAGTTCGGCGAGGAAAATGACGCCATCAGCGAAAAAATGCACCGCCTCAGCCTGTCGCTGCTCGGTGCGCGCGATCTGGACAGTGCACTGAACACCGCTTATTTCAATCTGCGTGAGGATTTCGACGTGCCTCACGTGGCGATTCGTATCTGGGCCGGCGCGGATCTGCCGGCACGACCGGAGTTCATAGGGGCGACGATCGAGATGTGCGCCTTCGCCGACGAGCTGATCACGCCGAAATGCGGTCCGCAGTTGCTTGAGGAGGCGCCTTCCTGGTTCGGCGAGGCCGGCCCGAACCTGCGCTCCTTCGCCTACGTGGCGCTGCGCTCGGAACAGTCGTTCGGCCTGCTGGCCCTGGCCAGCGAAGATGCGCAGCGCTTCTACCCGGAGATGGGCACGCTCTACCTGAAGCGCCTGGGTGAACTGGTCAGTGCGGCATTGCTGCGCTATCTGAAATAGAGCTATCAGCCATGTAGGTTGGGTTAGGCGCGGCTTTTTGCGCCGTAACCCGACAAACCCAATTTTCCTTCTAAATGTTGGTTTTGAAGTCGCCTAGAGGCGCCTACTTTTGGTTGGGTTTGTTGGGTTACGCGATAAAGCCGCTAACCCAACCTACATGACTCACCTCGCCATCGATAATCCCATGAGCTCAGGCGCGACTTATCTGCAAGCTTTTCTCGGCCATCTCGCCAGCGAGCGCCGCCTGTCTCCCCTGACCTGCACCAGCTACGGCCGCGACGTGACCGAGCTGCTGAGGCTGGCGGGCGAGACCCCCCTCGATCAGCTGCAAGTCCACCAGATTCGGCGCTTCGTCGCGCAATTGCATGGCCGCGGCCTGGGCGGCAAAACGCTGGCGCGCATGCTCTCCGCCTGGCGGGGTTTCTACGGTTACCTTGCCCGCGACCACGGGTTTACCAGCAATCCCTGTGCCGGACTGCGCGCCCCGAAATCCGTCAAAGCCTTGCCGCAGGCGCTGTCGCCGGACGAGGCGGTGCGCCTGATGGAAATCCCCGCGGATGGCGACCCCCTTGCCCTGCGCGACAAGGCGATGTTCGAGCTGTTCTATTCCTCCGGCCTGCGCCTCTCCGAACTCGTCAATCTGCCGCTAAGTCAGATCGATCTCGCCGCCGGCATGGTGCGCGTCACCGGCAAGGGCGGCAAGACCCGTGAAGTGCCGGTGGGCCGTTTCGCTCTGGAGGCAGTGCGGAACTGGCTGCCGGAGCGGGAAAAGCTCGCCAAGCCCGAAGAATATACATTGTTCGTCGGCAGGAACGGCACTCGCCTGACGCCGCGCGCCGTGCAGTACCGCGTCAAGCAATGGGCTCTCAAACTGGGCATTTCGGCGGAAGTGCATCCGCACGTGTTGCGTCATTCCTTTGCCAGCCATGTGCTGCAGTCCAGCGGCGACCTGCGCGCGGTGCAGGAAATGCTCGGCCATGCGAACATTTCGACGACGCAGGTGTACACGCATCTGGATTTTCAGCATCTGGCAAAAGTTTATGACGCAGCGCATCCACGGGCCAAGAAGAAACCTTGAGTTGGGGTGGTATTTGCCACCCCAACATGAGAAAATTCAAACTGATAAGCCCATGCGCATTGCTCATTCATGAAATCAAAAGCTTTCGACAGAAGTGAACACGTATACAAAAACGACGCTTTTGCCGAGCTAGTCAAAGACGCTATCAGGTTCTTTAACGGCACTCCCGTACACACGCTGCCCCCGCCAGAGTCTTTCCTTGGCACAGGGGTTTACGCTATCTATTACACCGGCAAAAACCCGGCATACAAAAAATATGCGGAGCTGAATCGACTGTCTTACAGTTATCCAATCTATGTTGGCAAGGCTGTACCAAAGGGTTGGCGGCAGGCGCGAGTTTCCGATAACCAGCTCAGTCAATCCAAAGAGTTAATCAGCCGCCTTCGAGAACATGGTCGAAGCATCAATATTGTTCAAGGACTGGAGCTTCAAGACTTCATGTGCCGGTTCGTTATTTTTGAGGATGCCAGCTCAGACATGATTAGCACCATCGAAGCCGCGCTAATCAAATTGAATATGCCGCTCTGGAATACTGCCGTGGATGGCTTCGGAAACCACGACCCCGGTAGCGGGCGATATGAGCAAGCAAAATCAGGGTGGGATGTTATTCATCCGGGTCGAACTTGGGCAGAAAAATGCAACGGCGCTCATGCCGAAGAAAGCACCATCCTTTCCAGAATCAAAAATCACCTCAAAAATATCGAGCGCAAGCCATGAAGTCACTAGAGATATTTTCTGGGGCTGGTGGATTGGCCAAGGGGCTGGAGCTTGCTGGTTTTCAACATTCCGCGTTTGTGGAATTTAATAAACATGCCTGCTCGTCACTCTATGAAAACTTTGATGCGGGGAAAGTTTTCTTTGGCGATATTAAAGATTTTGACCTTGATGCCTTGGGCGATGTTGATGTCGTGGCGGGTGGCCCGCCTTGCCAACCCTTTTCATTGGGTGGCAAACATAGAGCGGATCAAGATAGCCGCGACATGTTCCCCTATGCAATTCGGGCGATTGAACAACTAACTCCCAAAGCTTTTATATTTGAGAACGTCAAAGGCTTGCTCAGAGCATCGTTTGCGGATTATTTCGAATACATAATCCTGCGACTTACCTACCCCGGATTTATTGCAAAACATGATGCAGACTGGAAGGATCATTTATCTGACCTTCGCAGCATTGGGCAGCTTACCTATGCCGGAACAAAATACGACGTTTCATTCAAGTTAATAAATGCAGCAAATTATGGTGTCCCACAAACGCGGGAACGGGTTGTTATCGTGGGCATAAGAGCTGACTTAGAGGTGTCCTGGTCGTTTCCCGAAGAAACACATTCCGAAGACAGGCTGCTTTGGGAAATGTATGTTTCAGGTGAATATTGGGAACGTCACAACGTGCCGAAATCAAAAAGATCGCCGATAACCGAGCTTCTGCAAGAGAAGGTGATTCGTTTAAAAGATAAGTACGGCATGTTCGAGCCAGAGTGTGTGCCATGGCGCACGGTCAGGGATGCGCTGCAAGGCATCCCTGATCCAGAAACTCAACATGGCATTGAAGACCATGTTTTCCATGACGGTGCGCGTACCTATCCCGGCCACACGGGCAGCGATATCGACTGGCCTGCAAAAACCATCAAGGCGGGAGGCCACGGAGTTCCTGGCGGAGAAAACATGATTCGCTATCCGGATGGCGGCGTCCGTTATTTTACAGTGTGCGAGGCAAAGCGAATTCAGACATTCCCGGATAACTTTGTCATAAAAGGCGCTTGGGGCGAAGCGATGCGCCAGATAGGGAACGCGGTTCCTGTGTTGCTGGGCGAAATGATAGGTCGTGAGCTGGCGAGCCAATTGATCGTGTGTAATGAGTCTATTGATGCGAGACAGGCGAACCGGGCAAGGCTTTAATTAGAGGGCATAGTGGCTAAAATTTCTTGTGTTGATTTGTTCTGCGGTGCGGGTGGTTTGACGCACGGCTTCGTTTTGGAAGGGTTGCCTGTGGTGGCTGGCATTGATATGGATCCCGCATGCCGCTTCCCCTACGAGACCAACAATCAAGCGCGGTTCATTGAACGAGATATCAGCACGGTCACCAAAGAAGAGTTGTCGTCTCTCTTTGGTGATGCTGATGTAAAAGTGTTAGCGGGTTGTGCACCATGCCAACCTTTTTCTACTTACGCCCATAGATACTCTCTTGATGGTGACGGGAAATGGGGGCTTTTATATGAATTCGCTAGACTTGCCGAGGCAACAAATCCCGATATCATCACTATGGAAAACGTACCTACTGTTGCAAAGCATGCGGTTTTCCACGACTTTGTCGATACGCTAAGAAGACTCAATTATCACGTTTGGTATGGCGTCGTTAACAGCTCTTTATATGGAGTGCCACAAGCACGGCGACGTATGGTTCTTTTGGCTTCCAAGCTTGGGGAAATTGAGATCATTCCGCCTACGCATGACAAACCCAGAACGGTGCGTGAAGCTATAGGAGGTTTGAGCACCCTAAAAGCTGGAGAATCCGCACCCCTAGATAAATTACATGTTGCGTCGTCATTGTCTGAAAAAAATCTCCAACGCATCAGGGTGTCGATACCGGGGGGAACTTGGCGTGACTGGCCAAAACACCTCGTGGTTAATTGTCATCGCGAAAGCAGCGGTCAAACTTATCCTAGCGTTTATGGACGAATGGAATGGGACAAGCCAGCACCGACAATGACAACTCAATGCTTTGGTTTTGGTAATGGGCGATTCGGGCATCCAGATCAAGATCGCGCGATTTCCTTACGCGAGGCGGCTATTCTGCAAAGCTTTCCTCCTGGCTATGCATTCATCCCTGAGGGGAGCGAAGTGCATTTGAGGGTGCTAGGCCGCTTAATTGGCAATGCCGTCCCTGTGGATCTCGGTCGTGCCATCGCTCGCAGCATCAATCGCCACCTTGCCGCACAATAAGTGTATCGACTCGATCATCCGCAAATAAAATCACTGGGGGCAACGTGGGGAAAAACAACTTTGTATTTCAGGTCGACGTTAACGTCATAAACCATCTTGGTGTTGGACTCTACAGTTCTACACCTGCAGCCCTTACAGAACTCGTTGCGAACGCATGGGATGCCGATGCAAACGAGGTTCGGATCACTGTTGACCCGGTCAAAAGAAGTATTGTGATTGAGGATGATGGTCACGGAATGTCTGCAGCCGACATCAATAGCAAGTTTTTAAAGGTTGGGTATTCTAGGCGCCAGCAACCCAAGGGGTTTTTCAGCGACTCTGGCAAACGTCGCGTGATGGGACGGAAAGGCATTGGCAAGCTCGCCATGTTTGCATTGGCAAACGAAGTGAAAATCTCTTCTCAATCATCTGGGTTTGATGCAGTCGGCTTAACGGTAAATGTCCCCGAGTTTAAGAAAACCATTGAAGAAAATAAATCGCATCCGCTTGATGAGTTTGAGCCTAAGGAATTCAAGAATAAAAAGGGAACACGGATAGAGTTGCTGCAAGTTCTCACAGGTCTTAAGACAACTGAAGATTATCTTCGAGTCAAGTTGGCTCGCCGTTTCAGCGTGCTAGACGAGGCGCATGAATTCAAGGTATTTCTCAATGAGAAGGAAATCAAAAAAGAGGATCGAGGGTTCTATCAGCATGTGCAGTTATTGTGGGTTTTTGACGATGCAACGAGCAACGAAGTTCAGTCTATGGCAAAGAACCTCGCTCAGCTACCAAAGGTTGTAACTGATGGAAAAAATCCTGAGCCATGCATCGCTATATTGCCCAATGTGGTGGTATGCGATTCAGCAGAATTTGAGGTGTCAGGTTATATTGCAAGCGTCCTCTTGCCTAGGCATCTTGGTTCAAAAGAAGATAGTGCAAATATGGTGTCCATATTTGCTAATGGTCGAGTTTTTGCGGAAGACGTGTTAACAGAAGCGAACAGCGCAAAATACTATCAGAGCTATTTGGTTGGTGAGCTACACGCCGACTTTCTTGATGACGACAACGTAGACCGTGCTACAGCAAGCCGTGAAGCAATTAAGAAAGATGATCCAAAATATCAGGCATTAATTGCATTTATACGTACCACCTTGGATTCAATTGGTGACCAGTGGGACGATTGGCGTACTGAACTAGGGCTTGATAAGGCTGAACCACAAAATGCGGCAGTGCTCGAATGGATTGATTCGCTTGCCGACAAGCGTGACCAAAAGGCCGCGATGAAACTTATGACATCCATCAAGAATGCTGTGGTGCACCCTGATGATGCAAAAAATGATGCGGCAAAACGCGTCCTCTATCGCGGCGCAATTATTGGTTTCGAAAAACTTAGGCTCAATAATCAGCTCGACAAATTGGCTGCTGTGACAGACATATTGGGCGCTGAATTTGCTGCCATTTTTTCGAGCTTGGATCACGTTGAGGAGTCTGCCTATGCCGAAATTACCCGTCAGAGATTGGCAATCGTTAAAAAGTTTGCTGAGATTTCCAACGATCCCTCAGCGCTGGAAAAGGTCGCGCAGCAGTATCTTTTTGACCATTTATGGTTGCTTGACCCGACATGGGATCGTGTCACATCACGGGTTGAAATGGAAAAGACTTTAACTGACTATCTTAAAAAAACCCATCCTGATTCGACAGGCGCGCGCCTGGATATTACATACCGTGCGAGTTCTGGTAGGCATATTGTCGTCGAGCTAAAGAAGCCGACGCAGACTTCACTTGATTACTTTGTTTTAAGTAAGCAGGTTTCAAAATACAAGAATGCCATTGAATCGTATTACAAGGATAAGGAGCCAAACAAACCAGTGCCTCCGCTGGACATTTATCTTCTGGTTGCCAAGGCACCAACTGGCTTTGACGAGTCGATGCGTCAGGCACTGGCAGCTTTTAACGGGCGCTTGATTACCTATTCCCAGTTGATAAATGATGCCAAGAATTCGTATCAGCAATATTTGAATGTCACAAATATAACGGGGCCTCTGGAAACAATATTAAAGAAACTCTGATGTCGGCTGTTTATCCATTACGTCCCAAGGTGCCCGTGGCTTCTCAGAAATATCCTTCAACTGTTTTGGACGTTGCAGCAGCGCTGAAAAAGCGCTACCACGACTTCAATCACTACAACCTCAAGGAGCCTCTGGATGAGTTGCTGTTCATTATTTGCAGCACCAAAACTGGCGAAGCGAGCTACCGCAACACCTTCCGGTCGCTGAAAGAAACCTTCCCCACCCACCTGCGAATTGCCGAAGCGCCTGCCGAATATATTGCACAGCCTATCGTCAGCGGTGGGCTGTCGAATCAGAAGGCAAAGGCGATCCGCAATCTTTTCGATGTCATCATGGCAAAATTCGGCGAGCCAACCCTGAAGCCATTGCGCAAGATGTGCGACAGGGATGCTGAAGCTTTCTTGTTGTCATTGCCAGGAGTGGGGAAAAAAGTTGCTCGTTGCGTTTTGATGTATTCGCTGGGCAGGCAGGTTTTCCCTGTGGATACGCATTGCTGGCGAATCGCCAGGCGTCTTGGCTGGGTCAGGCCGACACAAAAAGACAAGCACTGCGCGCCGCGAGATATGGATCGCCTGCAATCCAAAATCCCACTCGAGCTTCGTTACTCTTTACACGTGAATATGATTTCTCTTGGGCGCGAGACTTGCACCCCGACCGCCCCCCGGTGCGATGAATGTCCAATATCAGCTTGGTGCCCCAAAATTGGCGTGGCGCGAATAAGGCAATAAGAAGATAGCGCATAGAGAGTCGCATAACGTTTTGCGTATCACCGCACATTGACGGGCACGAGTCGGAGTTGATTGACAGCCCGATGATTTTTGGCCATATTGAAAAAATGAATTCGCGTCTGCTGTTATCCCTGTGGTTGGCCTTCGCCCTGCTCTTCGCCCAGCAAGGCGCGGCGCTGCACGCTTTATCGCACTTCGCGGACGGCGTGCCGGCACAGGCGCAGCAGGAAAAGCATCTACCCCACTCGCCAGCCTGCGACCAGTGCGTGGCTTATGCCGGCATCGGCAGTGCGGCATTGTCTTCGCCACCGATATTCGCCGCCCAGGAAACGACCGCCGTCCTTGCTGCGGCACTGTTTCTCCTGTTCTTCTCCGCGCCGCTTTATTCCTATCTTTCCCGAGCCCCGCCTCGTCTGAATTAATCATGCCCTGTTCCGGCAGCCGGCCTGAAGCCGGTTGCCGCCGTTGATTTTTTTCACGAGGTCATCATGTCATTCAAACATAAAACCCTTGCGGTGGGCATCGCGCTCGCTCTTGTTGCGCCGCTAAGCGCACAGGCAGCGGACAACGCCGAACTGGCGCAAATCCGCGAGCAGATCAGGCAAATGAAGGAAAGCTACGAAGCGCGCATCCAGTCACTGGAAAAACGCCTGCAACAGGCCGAAAGCACTGCCGGAAACGCGCTGGACAAGGCCGGGAAGGCCGAGGAAAAGGCTGTCCAGGCTGCCGCTGCACCCGCGGCGTTGCCATCGGCGTCCGCCGGCGCCTTCAACCCCGAGGTGTCGCTGATCCTCTCCGGTACTTACGCCAATCTTTCGCAGGACCCGGCCAATTACCGGATCGGCGGCTTCCTGCCTAACGGCGGAGAAATCGGGCCGGGTGCGCGTGGCTTCAACCTGGGCGAATCCGAGCTGGCCATTGCCGCCAACATCGACCCTTACCTGCGCGGCCAGTTCACCCTCGCCGTCACGCCGGAAAACACGGTGGCTGTGGAGGAGGCATTCGTGCAGTCCCTCGGTCTTGGCAACGGCCTTACCGTCAAGGGCGGGCGCTTCCTCTCCGGCGTCGGCTACCTCAACGAGCAGCATGCCCACACCTGGGATTTCACCGATGCCCCGCTCGCCTACCAGGCGTTCTTCGGCGGCCAGTTCAAGGACGAGGGCGTCCAGCTGAAATGGCTGGCGCCGACGGATACCTTCGTCGAACTCGGCGCCGAAGTCGGGCGGGGCAGGAACTTCCCCGCCAGCGACCGCGCCAAGAACGGCTTCGGCTCGGCCACGCTGTTCGCCCATCTCGGCGGCGATGTCGGTGCCAGCCACAGCTGGCGCGCCGGGCTCTCGCTGTTGCGCACGTCGCCGCGCGATCGGGCCTACCGCACCACCGACAATCTGGACACGGCGGTGGACAACAGCTTCAGCGGCGTAAGCCGGCTGGAGATTGCCGACTTCGTGTGGAAATGGGCGCCCGACGGCAACCCGGTCTATACCAACTTCAAGCTGCAGGGCGAATATTTCCGACGCCGCGAAGACGGTGATCTGACCTATGCTGTGAGTACGGCCAATAACACCGACCGCTATGCTTCGTCGCAATCCGGCTGGTACTTGCAGGGCGTCTACCAGTTCATGCCGCGCTGGCGGGTGGGGCTGCGGCGCGACCAACTGGACGGGGGCAGTGTCGATTACGCTTCCAACAGTGCGGTGCTGGGGCAGGCAGCGTTCAACCCGTCGAAGAACAGCCTGATGTTCGACTACAGCCCGAGCGAGTTTTCCCGTTTCCGCCTGCAATTCGCGCAGGACAAGTCCCGTCCTGAAGCGACCGACAACCAGATGTTCCTGCAATACCAGATGAGCCTGGGCGCCCACGGCGCGCACAAGTATTAAGGAGAATTGGCATGAATTCAGCAAAACCGATGAAATGGCTGGCCGGAGGGCTGCTGGCGTTACTGTCCGTCCCCGCCTTCGCCGCCCTCAATATCCTTGCCTGCGAGCCTGAGTGGGGTGCGCTGGCGCAGGAGCTGGGCGGCGACAAGGTGTCCGTGTACAGCGCCACCAACGCCCTGCAGGACCCGCACCGCGTCGAAGCCAAGCCCAGCCTGATGGCGCGCGCCCGTGGCGCCGACCTGCTGGCCTGCACCGGCGCGGAACTGGAGGTCGGCTGGCTGCCTATCCTGCTGCGCCAGACCGGCAATCCGAAAATCCAGCCGGGGCAGCCCGGCTATTTCGAGGCAGCGCATTACGTGCGCATGCTGGAAATCCCCGCCCGCCTCGACCGCGCCGAGGGCGACGTCCATCCCGGCGGCAATCCGCACATCCAGACCGACCCGCGCAACATCGCGCTGGTGGCGGATGCGCTGGCAAAGCGCCTGGCCGAGATCGATGCCGCCAACGCCGATTATTACCGGCAGCGCCATATCCAGTTCGCGGCACGCTGGAAAACGGCCATCGCCAACTGGGAAAAGCTGGCTGCGCCCCTCAGGGGAACCCCTATTGTCGTCCAGCACAAAGGCTTTCCCTATCTGGAGAACTGGCTGGGGCTGAAGCAGGTGGCCGCGCTGGAGCCGAAGCCCGGTGTCGAGCCGAGCAGTGCCTATCTGTCCGGGTTGCTCGGGCAGCTGCAGCGGCAGCCGGCGAAAATGGTGATACGCGCCGCTTACAACGACGCGCGCGCCTCCGAGTGGCTGACGGAGCGGGCGAAAATCCCGGCGGTGGCGCTGCCCTTTACCGTTGGCGGTTCGGAGCAGGCGAAGGATTTGTTCGGGCTGTTCGACGATACGGTGCAGAGGCTGCTGGCGGCGGCTAGATAAAATCGCGTCCTTCGCGGTAAAAAAGGATAAACCTAAAAACCACTACTATCCACGGATGATCACGGATTAACACTGATAAAACAGATGGTTGTGAATAATCCGTTAGTTACCCGAAGGGTGGGTTATACACTTTATGTAACCCGTTGATAATCCGTGTGCATCTGTGTTAATCCGTGGATAAACTGCTTTTTCCAGGATAAATCATGAACTTCGACGCACTCAGTTTTTCCATCCTTTTCCCGGCCTTCCTCGCCGGCCTGCTGGTTCTTGCAACTCACGTGCCGATGGGGATGCAGGTGCTGTCCCGCGGTATCGTGTTCATCGACCTGGCGATTGCCCAGATCGCCACCCTCGGGGTCATCGCGGCGGACCGGCTGGGCTTCGAGCCGGAAGGCTGGGTGGCGCAGGCTGCCGCGGTGGCGGCCGCCCTGCTTGGTGCCCTGCTGCTGACCTGGACGGAAAGGCGCTGGCCGGACGTGCAGGAGGCGCTGATCGGTGTGCTGTTCGTGCTGGCCGCCAGTGGCGGAATGCTGCTGGTGGCCAACAATCCGCACGGCGGCGAACATCTCAGGGATTTGCTGGCAGGCCAGATTTTGTGGGTGAGCTACGCGCAACTGCTGCCGGTGGCCGCCCTGGCAGCCGCCATTCTGGCCCTGTGGTTCGGGCTGCGGGATCGTCTCGGACGATTCGGATTCTACGGCTTGTTCGCTTTCGCCGTCACCACCTCGGTGCAGTTGGTTGGCGTGTACCTGGTGTTCGCCAGCCTGATCGTGCCGGCACTGGCCTGCCGCCTTTATCCGTTCCGCATCCGGTTAGCGGTGGGTTATGTCGTCGCTGCGGCGGGCTACATCTTGGGGCTGGGGCTTTCGGTATTGTTCGACTTGCCTTCCGGCGCAGTGGTGGTGTGGACTTTGGCGCTGGTCGGCATTGCAACCTACAGTTTGGGTCCCGGCTCGTCCAGGAGCCTCGCCAAATAAGCATTCCCCGTATTGCTCATAAAAATGAGCAGTCCTATAATGAATTGATTTCAATATAAACCGGTTGACCCACAGTGGTGTTTTCATTTTTTCGCAAGAACCCGGAAGAGGCGTCGCAGGCTAAGCCTCGCGCGCCTGCTGCCGCCAAGCCCGCTGCCCATTCTCGCCCTCAGGTAACCCCGCCCGCGACCTTGACCGCGCCGCCCCCGCCGCCTCAAACCGAAACGAATACGATTGGGACTGCGGGAGTTGTAGATGCTGCGGAAATGTATTCGGCAGTGGAGGAGGCGGCAATTCTCTATGCCAGCGACCATCCCGATCAAGCCGCCGCGCTGCTGCTGGACTTCGTCAAGAGCTATACCGAAAGCAAAGAAATTCAGCCCTGGATGATGTTGTTCGATATTTACCAGATCCAGGGCAAGAAACCACAGTTTGAAGAGCTTGCGCTGGAGTTCGTGGTTAAATTCGAGCGCAGTGCACCGATCTGGAGTGATGCCAAGGTGTCGGGCGCCAAGACCGAAAACCCCAAACCGGGAGGAGCGGCGGCCGTTGAAGGTTATATTGCCCTTACCGGTATTTTGCAGGGGGACAAGGATTCCCTGTTCCAGAACCTGGAGCAGGTTGCGCAGAAGGGCGCAGGCCTGCGCCTGGACTTTGCCCGTCTGGAGGGGCTGGATGCCTCAGGCAGTCGCCGCCTGGTGGAGACTCTGCAAGGTTTGAAAAAGAGCGGAAAGAAAATTACTCCGATAAGTGTTCCGCACGTAACGGATCTGCTTAAGAGCATGTTCGGGCAGGGTGGCGAGGATGAGCAGGCCCACTGGCAGCTACTGCTCAATCTCTACCAATGCCAGGGAATGCAGGCCGAATTCGAGGATTTGGCGGTGGAGTACGCGATTACTTTCGAGGTGTCCCCGCCATCCTGGGAGGCAATGCCCCAATGCCGGCAGCCAGCTGCGGTGGTGACGGTCAACGCTCCCGATGAACAGCCGCATGACGAGAATACGTTCTACATGAGCGGCGTGATTTCGTCCGCCAGCGGCCCGCAATTACAGGAACTCGCGAACTATGCCGCCTCGCGCAGCGAGGTTTACCTGGATATGAGCGGCGTGCCCCGCGTGGATTTCGTCAGTGTCGGCGATTTCGTCGGCGTACTGGTCAGGTTGAACGGCAGCGGCAAGAAATTGCTGGTCCGTAATGCCAATGAAATGATCCGTGCCCTGTTCGGCGTCATGGGCGTCGATCAGTTCGCCGCCATTCTGAAAAGAAAAATCGGCTGATTCCCGCCGCCCGTCAGGCATCCCCGCATAAACTTATGCCACCCCCGTTTTTTCGGTGCGGCCTGGCGCAGGGAGCGGTAGCGCCTCGGCGTGCATCATCTTCTCCCGCTGAAACACCAGCACCGAGGCGATACGCAGGCTCCCCAGCACGAACAGCAGCGCGCTCAGGGCATAAATTTCCTCGACGGCAATTTTGTGCTCGAACAGCTTGATCATGATTTCCCGCAGCACGAATACGATTCCGGCATCCACGATGAAAGTCATGCGCAGGCGGTGGGCGCTGAAATAGTCCACCAGGGAGCGGGACAGCTCGATCAGGATGAAAAGGGTCAGCACCTCCGAAATGATGAGCATGTACTGGCGAGTGATGTCGTCGTTGATCAGCAGGTTGCCGAGATTGAGAAACAGGCGCGCCACCCCCACTATAATGCCGATGGTGATGAAGATCAGCATGAGCCCGAACACCATGCAGATAACGCGGTCGAACAGGGCAATCATGTCCAGCTTGGCCGTAGCGCGGCACAGTTTGGGGAATAAACTTGTTTTCATACTTTACAGTTTAGCGCAAACAGGTGACAGTATAATGACTGTATTGAACGTTGAATGAGGGCTGACTTAGCCGGTTGAGGGAGAATCCATGGAACAATTTCGCGGCACTACCATTCTTTCTGTGCGACGCGGCAATCAAGTCGCGCTCGGCGGCGACGGGCAGGTGACTCTCGGTAATATCGTGGTCAAGGCCACCGCGCGCAAGGTGCGCCGTATCCACCACGACAAGATTCTGGCCGGGTTTGCCGGCGGCACGGCGGACGCCTTCACCCTGTTCGAGCGTTTCGAGGCCAAGCTCGACAAGCATCAGGGGCATTTGCTGCGCTCCGCCGTGGAACTGGCCAAGGACTGGCGCACCGACCGCATCCTGCGCCGCCTCGAAGCCATGCTGGCGGTGGCCGACCATGAAAGCTCGCTGATCATCACCGGCAACGGCGACGTGCTGGAGCCGGAGTATGGGCTGGTCGCCATCGGCAGCGGCGGCCCTTACGCTCAGAGCGCAGCGCGCGCCTTGCTCGACTACACCGACCTGCCGCCGGCAGAGATCGTCAAGAAAGCGCTGACCATCGCAGCCGATCTGTGCATCTATACTAATCAGAACCATGTGATTGAAGTTCTCGAGTGAGGGGTGATGGGCAGTCCTCCCACGCCCATTGCTCATCACCCATTGCCCATTGCCGTGAGCGCAGCGAACCATGACCCCAATGACCCCCCAGGAAATCGTCCACGAACTGGACAAACACATCATCGGCCAGCATGCCGCCAAGCGTGCCGTCGCCATTGCCCTGCGCAACCGTTGGCGCAGGCAGCAGGTGGCCGAGCCGTTGCGCCACGAAATCACGCCGAAAAATATTCTGATGATCGGACCAACCGGCGTCGGCAAGACCGAGATCGCCCGCCGTCTGGCCAAGCTTGCCAACGCGCCCTTCATCAAGGTGGAAGCGACCAAGTTCACTGAGGTGGGCTATGTCGGTCGCGACGTCGATTCCATCATCCGCGACCTGGTGGAAATGGCCATCAAGCAGACCCGCGAGCAGGAAACCCGCAAAGTGCACCACCGCGCCGAAGATCATGCCGAGGAGCGCATCCTCGACGCGTTGCTGCCGCCGGCTCGGGAAGTCGAAGTGAATGCGGGTGAAGAAAATACCACACGGCAGAAATTCCGCAAAATGCTGCGCGAGGGCAAGCTCGAAGATAAGGAGATCGAGATCGAAGTCGCCGCCGCGCAGGCGCACATGGAAATTCTTGCCCCGCCCGGCATGGAAGAAATGACCTCGCAAATCCAGAGCATGTTCCAGAATATCGGCGGCGGTCGGCGCAAGCTGCGCAAGATGAAGGTAAACGAAGCGATGAAGCTTCTCACCGAAGAAGAGGCCATGAAGCTCATCAACGACGAGGAGCTGAAAATCCAGGCGGTGCAGAACGTCGAGCAGAACGGCATCGTCTTCCTCGATGAAATCGACAAGATCACCAGTCGCTCCGAGTCCTCCGGAGCCGACGTGTCTCGCCAGGGCGTGCAGCGCGACCTGCTGCCGCTGGTGGAAGGCACCACCGTCTCCACCAAGTACGGCATGATCAAGACCGACCACATCCTGTTCATCGCCAGCGGCGCCTTTCACCTCGCCAAGCCCTCCGACCTCATCCCCGAACTGCAAGGCCGGCTGCCCATCCGGGTCGAGCTCGATTCCCTGAGTGTGGCCGACTTCGAGCAGATCCTCACCAACACCGACGCCTGCCTCACCAAGCAGTATGAAGCGCTGCTTGGTACCGAAGCGGTGAAACTTGATTTCAAACCCGACGCTATCCGGCGGCTTGCCGAAATCGCTTTCGAGGTCAACGAAAGAACCGAGAATATCGGCGCGCGGCGGCTCTATACCGTGATGGAAAAACTGCTCGAGGAAATCTCCTTCGAGGCCGGGCGCAAGGTTGAAGAAAGCATCCTCATCGATGCCGCCTATGTCGACGGCAAACTGAAAGAGCTGGCCAAGAGCGAGGATCTGGCGCGCTACGTGCTGTAAACCATCCATTACGACCACGTAGATCGAAATGAAATTCCACGATTTGGCCATCGGCCAGCGCTTCGAACTGGACGGTGTGGTTTACGTCAAAACCAGCCCGGTGCTGGCCAGCAGGGAAGAGGGTGGGGAAAGGAAATTTCTGGCCCGCTATGTGGTGGTCCAGCCATTGGACGGCGCGGAGCGGCGCCCTGCGGACAAGGCGGGGGATTTGCTGCAGGCGGAGGCGGTGCTTGCCGCTTTCACTGCCTACCATGCACGCTGCCGGGAAGCGCTGGAGCGGCTGGAGGAGGTTCCCGCCGACCGGCTGCAAGAGATCGCCAATATCCTGGAGGGTGAGCGGCAAGGCTTTCTTGACGCGGTTCTGAAGGGGTAGTGTCAGTGCTTACCTCCATTCAGAAGACCCACTCACCCAGCCCGGCCTGGTAATCGGACAATTGATGCAGCGCCGCAACCCCGCCCCGCGCCTGGGTAGCCCGGTCTACCATCCAACCCGTCAATGGCTGCAAAATCCCGGTGCCGAGTGTTTTGTTGACAATCATTCGCAACTAAAACAGGCCGTGGGGGTGGAAAAATGAAGTTCGTTGTTTACGCATGCGGCGCAGTGATCGCCGTCGCTTTCGGTTCGATCAGCTCCGGCGCAAGTGCCGCGCCGGACGAAATCCAGGTTTACACCGAGGAGATGGACGATCCGGGCGAATTCGGGCTGGAGCTGCACGTCAACTACGCCATCAAGGGAACGAAGGCGCCGGGCTACGCAGGCGAGATGCCGTCGCAGCACATGCTGCAAATCACCCCGGAATTTTCCTACGGCGTGACCCGGACCCTGGAGGCCGGTCTTTACCTGCCGGTTGCGATCGGCCCGGATGGCAATGCCTACGGCAACGGTCTGCGTTTCCGGCTGAAATACATCGCGCCGCACGAAGAAGGCCGGTATTTCTTCTGGGGCCTCAATACAGAGGTAGGCTATTCCGCTCGGCGCGTGTCGGAAAGTGATTGGGGAATGGAGCTGCGGCCGATTGTCGGCTATCGCAGCGAGGACTGGCTGGTCAGTTTCAACCCGATCCTGAACCTGAACCTTTCCAACAACGTCAGCCGCGAGCCGCACTTCGAGCCGGCGCTGAAAGTGACGCGCAAGGCGGCCGAGGGCGTGCATGCGGGTTTAGAGTATTACGGCGAGTACGGGCCGATTCACCACACGCTGCCGCAAAATCAGCGCGCCCATTACCTCTACGGCGTGGTGGACATCGAAAAGAAAGGTTGGGACATCGATTTCGGCGTCGGGCGCGGCTTCGAAAATGCCGGCGATATCTGGGTGGCGAAGGCGATCATCGCCTTCCCGTTCAAATAAAAGTAAGCGGCGCCCTGATGGAATATCCGGGCTAGCCGAGTTTGCGGTACAGCGTGCGTTCACTCACGCCCAGGCGGCGGGCCAGTTCCCGCTTGTCTCCGCCCAACTGCCGGAGCGCCCGGCGCACATAGCGGCGCTCCGCCTCGTCCAGGGAAAGGATTTCCTGGTCGGGAAGGTTCTGGGCGGCAGGCGCCTGGCGGACGAACGCGACCGCCTCGGGCAGGTGCGCGAGGTCCAGGGTGTCTCCGTCGGAGAGCAGCAAGGCCCGCTCCAGGATATTGCGCAGTTCCCGCACGTTGCCCGGAAAGCCGTGCTGCATGAGGCGCGCCATGGCGGCTACGCTCAGGCACAGGGGGCGTTCCGGCGCCAAGCGGGCGAGCAGGGCCTCCGCCAGCAGGGGTAAATCCTCGCGCCGTTCCCGCAGGGCCGGCAGGTGGATGGGGAAGGCGGCGATACGGTAGTAGAGGTCGCGGCGGAATGTGCCTGCTTCCATCATCTCCTCCAGGTTGCGGTGGGTGGCGGCGACCAGGCGGAAGTCGGCGCGCAGGGTTTCCACCCCACCCACTCTGCGAAAAGTGCCGGATTCCAGCAGGCGCAGCAGTTTTACCTGCAAATGCAGCGGGATGTCGCCCAGCTCGTCCAGAAACAGGGTGCCGCCGCTAGCCACTTCCGCCAGGCCGGTCTTGCGCCGGGCGGCGCCGGTGAAGGCGCCTTTCTCGTAGCCGAACAGCTCCGCCTCGAACAAATTCTCGGACAGGCCGGAACAGTCCACTGGCACGAATGGCCGGTTGCGCCGAGGACTCAGGGCATGCACCGCCTGCGCGGCGAGCTCCTTGCCGGTGCCGGATTCGCCTAGGAGGAGCACCGGTGTCATGGCTGGGGCGGCGCGGTTGAGGAGGGCCAGCATTTGGAGCAGGGCGGGCGAACGCCCCACCATGCCCAAGGCTCCGGGCTGATCGCCGGTCTCGTGCAGGAAGCGCATGGTCTCCACGAAGTAAACCAGTTTTCCCCGTGCATCGTGGATGGGGATGAGTTCCACGTCCACATACTCCTGTCCGCGCGGGGTGTGGTGCAGGTGTAGCACCCGGCCGGGCTGGCGTGTTTTCATGGCGGTCTGGCGCGGACAGGATTCGCCGCACTCGTCGCAGGGCTTGTCGTAGTGGTGGGAGATCTCGTAGCAGGTGTGTCCCAGGATGGCGCGCGGATTGCCGAAGGCACGCCGGTAGGCGGCATTGGCAGAAAGGATGCGGTAATCCGGATCCACCAGGATGCGCGGTTCGGGCAGGGTTTCCAGGAAGGACTGCAGTTCGTCGGGGAAGAATGGCGGTTTGTCATTCATGACTGACATCTTTATCATTTATGACAAATTTGTCAAGATTTGAATGCGTACTCCTCTGATCTTGATGACTCGCAATGCCACTTAACTCACCGTCAATACTGGGGCTGGTAGCGTAGGCCGGCGTCTGGCACGTACATTGCTCACTGTTGTTGCAACGCCGATAGATAGCAGGAGGTAAAAATTTTGGAACACGGGCCCCGTTGGGGCAAAAAAATAGTGACTGCCCTGATCGTCGTTCTCGCGCTCGGCTCAATCTACTGGTTCGGGCTGCGCACCGACCCCAAGGTAGCGGCCCTTAACCAGGCGATTCAGGAAAAATGCAGCCCGGCCTTGCGCGACTATCCTTACCAATTTCGGGTGCTGCGACGGGAGGGTGCGGTGGCGGTGATGGCGACGCCCCGCTCACCGGCGATGCCGGTCTATCGCATGATCGGCACGATTTATCCGACGCTTGCCGGAAAATCGCCGGACAATCCGGATTTTGTCGCGGCAGAGAAGGAATTGGCGAAGATGCAGTCGGAGGCGCGGAAGATCGTGCTCCACGAGCCCGGCGTGTCCGAGGTGAAATGGGAGCTGGATAAGAATTGGCTGATCAGTCACGGGATTTCGTTGAATTGAGAGGAATACATGAAGATCGCAGTCAGCAGCCAGAACCGCAAGACCGTCACCAGACATGCCGGCAAATGCCGAAAGTTCTGGATCTACGAGGTCAAGGGGCGGCAGGTCGTGAACAAGACGCTTCTTGAGCTGCCCCTGGCACAGAGCTTTCGCGCTTGCGCCCCCGGCAGCACCCATCCCCTGGATGAGGTCAATGTGCTCATCACCGGCGGCATAGGAACTGGGTTGTACCATCGCTTCAAACAGAAGGGCGTTCTCGCCGTGCCCACCACGGAAATCGACCCCGACCGGGCGGTGACGGCTTGGCTGGAGGGCGCTCTGGAAATCATGCCGCCGCAAATCAAGTTGTTGTAAGCCCGTATTCGGAGTGCGACCGCGCTCGATCGGTGTGGCGGATCTGGCGGACAGGTTCGTGGTGAGCTTCCTGGAGGCCCCCATGAAACCCGCCAACGAGTCAATGAAGGCTTGGGTGAAAGGCCTGCGCAACAGGCTTGAGACCCATCACAGTTAGGGACCATTCCTTAACTGAAATGAAAGGAGCAATTATGAAAATCTGTTTACCCGTCGACCAGTTGAATGGTCTTGCGTCTGAAGTTTTCCCCAATTTTCGTGGCGCCCCGGCCTTGCTGGTGGTGGATACCGAGACCAGCGGATGCCAGGGGATCGACTCCACTTCCGGTGCTTGTGGCGCCATGCCGCAGCATATTGATGCCATCATCTGCGCTGGCGGTATGGGTCGTGGCATGTTCAACGGCCTGCGCCAGCGCGGCGTCAGCGTTTTCAATACCGGCGCCATTACCGTGGCGGAGGCGCTGGCCGATTTGGCTGCTGGCCGCCTGGAAGAAGTGGTCGAGGTCGCCAGCTGTGGCGATGGCAGCCATCAGGACCACGAAGGCGGGCATGCACACGGGGAATGCGGTTGTGGCAGCCACGGCGAGCATGGACATGGCGAACATGCTGGCTGCGGATGTGGACACTGAGTTATGCAAACAATACCAGAGGAAGATCATCGAATGACTTCCTATGTTTTGAATTGTCTGCGGACTGCTTTGCAGGCCCGAGGCAATCGTTTCGCCGAGTTGTTGCGCGGTGCGTCCTTGCGGATCGCTGCCGGCCCGCTGGCCATTTTCACCCTGCTGATCGCCATGCTGCTGGCGCGCACGGCGCTGGCCGTGCCACGGCGCAAAATCTGCATGGAGGAGGGCCACTGATGATAGAACTGCACCAGTTCCGGCCCTTCTGGGGGCTGCCCAATGCCAGTCCCTTCTGCATGAAGGCGGAAACTTATCTGCGCTATCGTCGGATCCCTTACAAGGTGGTGCCCAGCGGGCCGCGCAAATCGCCCACAGGCAAGATTCCCTTCATCGTGGAGGACGGTCGGGTCATTTCTGATTCCGAGGCCATCATCGCCCACTTCGAGAGCCGAAGGCAGGACCGCCTGGACGACGGCCTGAGCGCGGCCGAGCGGGCGACCGCCTTCTTCGTGCGCGAGTTGGTGGAGGACCGGCTCTATTGGCAGATCACCTACATGCGCTGGGGCGATCCGTCCGGCTGGGCGGTATTCAAGCCGGACCTGGTGAAATACCTGCCGCTGGGGATGCGCGGCCCGGTGCTGTTCCTGCTGCGCCGGATGCTGCTGCGGCAGATGCAGCAGAGGGGGCTTGCCCGGACGGACCCGCAGGGCGCCTATGCCAAGGGCAAGGCGGTGCTGGATACCTTGGCGGGCCTGCTGGGCGACCAGCCCTATTTTCTCGGCGACGTGCCCCGCAGCTTGGATATGAGCCTGTATGCCTTTCTCGCCAACATCCTGGACCAGCCCCACGGCAATCCGCTCCAGTCCCACGCCAGGACGCTCGCCAACCTGGCCGGCTACTGCGCGCGCATGAAGGCGCTGTGCTGGCATGGCTGGCCGGATTGAACGACACGCCTTACCACTGATAATCAACCCATTGTAAAAAACGCCATGACCACTTTATCCCACCGCATCGTCATCCTCGGCGCCGGCTTCGCCGCCCTCACCGCCGCGCGCGAGCTGCGGCGGCGCGCACCAAAGGCGCATATCAGCCTGGTAGCTCCGAAGGCGGAATTCGTCTATCTGCCCAGCCTGATCTGGGTGCCCACCGGGGTGAGAAAAGGCAGCGACCTGGTCCTGCCGCTCGACCGCTTCATCGCCGATCACAAGCTCGACTTTCGCGCAGCCAGTGTTACCGGCCTTAAGGACTGCGGCCGCACGGTCATCACCGATCGGGGCGAGATCACTAACGATGCGTTGCTGATCGCCACCGGCGGACGATTCCTCAAGGGGCTGCGCGGCATCGAATACGCGCTGACCCTGTGCGAGGGCGTGGCCGCGGCCGAGAAAATCGGAGAGCGGTTGCGGGAGATGGACGGCGGCCGCATCGCCTTCGGCTTTGGTGGCAATCCCAAAGAGCCGTCGGCCATGCGCGGCGGACCGATGTTCGAGCTGCTGTTCGGCGTGGATACCTGGCTGCGCCAGCAGGGCAAGCGGGAACGCTTCACCCTCACCTTCTTCAACGCCGCCGCCGAACCCGGAAAGCGTCTGGGCGACAAGGCCGTCAAGGAGCTGGTCGCCGAGATGCAGCGGCGCGGCATCCAGACCCATCTGGGTCACAAGATCGGAGGGTTTTCCGCAGAGGGGGTCAATACCGAGGGCGGCGCCGTGCCCGCCGACCTAATCCTGTTCATGCCCGGTCTCACCGGCCCGGCTTGGGTGGAAAACAGCGGCCTATCCATCTCCTCCGGCGGCTTCATCCGGGCCGACGAATTCTGCCGCGTGCCCGGCAAGGTGGGGGTGTTCGTGGCCGGCGACGCCGGCAGCTTCCCCGGTCCGGACTGGTTGCCCAAGCAGGCGCACATGGCCGACCTGCAGGCCAAAGCGGCAGCGCAGAACCTTTTGCTGGTGCTGGAGGGCAAGCCGCCCGTCGCCCGGCCCAAAGCGGAACTGATCTGCATCGTGGACAGCGTGGACGCGGGCATCCTGGTCTATCGCGATGAAAGGCGCACCTGGCTGCTGCCTTCGTCGCGCCTGTTTCACTGGGCCAAGCGGCTGTTCGAGGGCCACTATCTGCGGGTGTTCCGCAAATAAGGCGAAGGCGGGACGATGCAGCGCATCGCCGTGGAAGGCGGCTATCCCGCCGCGCCCGGCTAACCGCGGGTTCCTGCGCCAGTGGTACGGTGGCTTGCGCGCCGGCTGAAACCTTAGGTCGATTCTTCCAGCGCCATTTCCATTTCCAGCCAGCTTTCCTCCAGTTCCGCCACTTTGGCTTCCAGGCTTTCGCGCCGAGCATTCAGACTGCCGATCTCATCGCCGGCACATTCGGCATAGGTAGCCGGGTCGGCCAACTGGCGGTTGATTTCTGAAAGCTCCGCCTGGGCGGTTGCCAGCTCGGATTCGAGCTTGGCCTGTTTGGATAATAGCGCCTTCTTCTTCGGTTTGGGCGCGGCTTCCGGGCGGGATTTCTCCGGCGTTGCAACGGTCTCGCGCGGGCGGCGGGTCTCGATCCAGCTTTTGTAGTCTTCCAGATCGCCATCGAACGGTTTCGCTTCGCCGTCGGCAATCAGCCACAACTCGTCGGCCACGGCGCGGATCAGGCTGCGGTCGTGGGAGACCAGCACCACTGCGCCGGTGTATTCCTCCAGCGCCAGGGTGAGGGCATCGCGCATGTCCAGATCGAGATGGTTGGTGGGCTCGTCGAGCAGCAGCAGATGCGGTTTTTGCCAGGCCAGCAGGGCGAGCGCGAGGCGGCTTTTTTCGCCGCCGGAAAAACTTTCCACCGGGCGATCCTCGCTGTTGCCGGCCAGGCCGAAGCGGCCGAGGAAGGTGCGCAGCGCCAGCGTGGTTTCCTTGGGCGCCAGCCGTTCCAGGTGCTGTAGCGGCGTGGCCGCGCTGTCCAGATTTTCCAGCTGATGCTGGGCGAAATAGCCGATGCGGATGTCCGGGGTGATTTCCAGCTTGCCCGAGGTGGGCTTGAGTTCGCCCACCAGCAGCTTGATCAGGGTGGATTTGCCGGCGCCGTTCGGCCCCAGCAGGGCGATGCGCGCGCCGGCGCGCAGCACCAGATCGACGTTCTGGAACAGGTTCTTGTCGCCATAGGCGAAGCCCATGCTTTCGGCGCGCAGCAACAGGTCGGGGCCGCGCTCCGGCGCCTCGATTTCCAGCTCGAAATGGCCGCCGGCGACGTGGGCAGGGGCGATGCGCGTGAGCCGCTCCAGCGCCTTGACGCGGCTTTGCGCCTGCTTCGCCTTGGTTGCCTTGGCGCGGAAACGGCGGACGAAATCTTCCAGGTGGGCGATCTTTGCCTGTTGCGTCTGGAAAGCCTGGTTCTGCTGGGCGATTTTTTCGGCGCGGGCACGCTCGAAGTCGTCGTAGTCGCCGGCATAACTGTCGATGACGCAATCGTGGACGTGGGCGATGCGGTTGACGCTGGCGTTGAGGAATTCCCTATCGTGCGAGACCAGCAGAATGCTGCCGGGGTAGCGCGCCAGGTATTGTTCGAGCCAGAGAATGGCTTCGAGGTCCAGATGGTTGGTGGGCTCGTCGAGCAGCAGCAAATCGGCGCGATGCATCAGCGCGCGGGCGAGGTTGAGTCGCATGCGCCAGCCGCCGGAGAAGCTCGTAACCGGGCGTTCCAGGGTGTCGTTGGCGAATCCCAGCCCATTCAGGAGCTGGGCTGCGCGGGCCTTGGCGGCATAGCCGTCGATGGCCTCAAAGCGGTGCTGCGCATCGAACCAGGCGGCGTCATGCTGTTCCCGCGCCAGGGTTTTTTCCAGCTGGCGCAGCTGGACGTCGCCGTCGAGCACGAATTCCAGCGCGGGCTGCGTGGAGTTGGCGATTTCCTGTTCGACAAAGGCCAGCGTCTTGCCGGCTTGCAGCGAGATTTCGCCGCCGTCCGGCTTGAGTTCGCCGCGGATCAGGCGGAACAGGGTGGACTTGCCGCAGCCGTTCTTGCCCACCAAGCCGATGCGCTGGTTGGCGAAGGCCTGCAAATTCACCTGCTGGAACAGCGGTGTGCCGCCTTGAAGGTAAGTCAGATTCTGGATGTTGAGCATGGTGCAATGATATCAGAATGGGCCGGCGCGTTCCCGGAACGCACCGTTGAGCCGCTATTGGCCGGGTGCGCGGACATCCGCATAAAAACGATACTGGTTGCGTCCTCGCTGTTTGGCGGCATACATGGCGTGGTCGGCCAGTTTGAGCAGTTCTTCGTCCTCGGCCGCATCCAGGGGGCAAAGAGCGATCCCGATGCTGGTGCTGGTTTTTACTTCATGGCCGTCGAGGAGGAAGGGTTCGGCCAGGGCGGCGACGATTTTTTGCGCAACGACAGCGGCATCTTCCCGAGCGGCCAGATGGGGCAGAATGACAATGAATTCGTCGCCCGCCAGCCGCGCCACGGTGTCGGTTTCCCGCACGCAGGCGGAGATGCGTTGCGCAACGCCTTGCAGCAGCAGGTCGCCGATATGGTGGCCGAGGGAGTCGTTCACCTTCTTGAAACGATCCAGGTCGAGGAACATCAGGGCGCACAAATGCTCGTCCCGTTTCGCCAGGGCGAGTACTTGCTGCAGGCGGTCGTAGAGCAGCGACCGGTTGGGCAGGTCGGTGAGGGCGTCGTAATGGGCCATGTGTTGGATGCGGTCCTCCGCCTCTTTCTGGGCGGTAATGTCTTCGAGGATGGAAATGAAGTGGCTGATCTCCCCCTTCTCGTCGCGGATCGGTGTGACGGTCTGCTGCACGGTAAACAGCGTGCCGTTCTTGTGTCGCTCCACGGTTTCGCTGCTCCAGGTTTCGCCCTGGAGAATGGTTGTCCAGAGGGTCTGGTAATAGGCTTCGCTCTGCCTGCCCGATTTGAGGATGCCGGGCGTGAAGCCCAATGCGTCCTTAGCGGCATAGCCGGTGAGCCGGGTGAAGGCGGCATTGATCCACTGGATGCGGCCGCGCCGGTCGGTGATGAACACGCCGTTCCCTGCCGAAGCCAGGGCGGTGCCGATCAGGCGCAATTGCATCTGATCCATGGCCATTTCCAGTGCCACGCAGATACGGGTGGCAATGCCGGAAAGGCGTTGCTTCGTGGCCGGGTCGTCGAAGCTGCGCGCATGCCGGGAAAGCAGCATGAATGCGCCATAGACTTCGCCGCGGAGGACCAGTGGCAGGGCGGTGGCGGATTCCAGGCCGAAGCGCCGGGCAGCATCGTGCCAGGGATGAAAGCCGGGATCGGAGAGCTTGAACACCTGCATTTGCCCGGTGCGGATGGCCGTCCCTGCAGGGCCGTGGCCCTGGGAGGTGTCGTCCCAACGCACGCCGACCTGTTCCAGCTCGGTGCGGTAACCGGCTTCCGGCCCGGACCAGGCAGAAATGGAGACCAGGCCGCCGGCTTCCTTCCGGCCTACCCAGGCGAAACGGTAATCGAGCAGGCGCGCCGTTTCCACGCACACGAATTGCAGCAGTTCCGACAGGCTTTCGCTGCGCAGTGCATGCTGGTCGATTGCGTGGAGCAGGGTGTCGACAGCCTGCATCTGCACCCGCTCGGTGATGTCGGCGGCATAAATAGCGATCCGCTCAGCCTTGCCCTGTGCATCGAAAACCGGATACATGTTGCAGTCGAAAATCATTCCCGCGCGCTCGTCCTGCATGTGGACGGGCTGCCCGATGCGGAACGCCTCGTCGATGATGGTTTTGCGCCTTGCCGCCACGTCGGGAGGCAGCAAGTCGTAGACATTGCGGCCGACGATGTCCTCCGGCTTCATCCGGAGACGTTTTGCGCCGATTTCGTTGATCGCCAGCACGGTGCCGGCGCGGTCCTGCAACAGCGCCGTTTCCGATGTGGCGTTGAGCATGGCGCGGGCGGTTTCCTCGCTTTGCCGCAAGGCCTCCTGTGCTGCCTTGCGCTGGGTGGTGTCGCGAACCGCGCTGAGCGTCGCCGGTTTGCCGTTGAAGTCGATCAGGCGTGAGCTGACTTCGACCGGAATTTCCCTGCCATCCTTGCTGATATGGGTGGTTTCGAAAGTGATCCGGCCATCGGCCAATAGTCGTCTGCCGCGCTCGGCGCATTTTTCCGTCCCTTCCGGGCTGTTGATATCCGGTGGCGAAAGGCGCAGCAACTCTTCGCGGCTGTATCCCAGCCGCTCGCAGGCCACCTGGTTCGCCTCCAGGAAGCGGCCATCATGTAGGTCGTGGATCAGGATGGCGTCCGCCACATTGTCGAACACCATGTGGATCAGGGCTTCGGCGTGCAGGTGCGCTTCCTCGGCTTGCTTGCGTTCGGTGATGTCCTGCACCGTGCCCACAGAACGCAATGGGCGGCTTTCGGCGTCGTAGAAGGTTTCGCCCCGTTCCAGGACGAATTTGATCTGCCCGTCCGGGAATAGCAGGCGGTGCTCGGTGCTGTACGGCACACGATTCGCAACCGATTCGCTGTAGATACGATGCACCCGCTCGCGGTCTTCGGGGTGGATGGCGTTCAGGAAGGCATCGTAGGAAGCGCCGAAGACCGCCGGGTCGATTTCGAAAATACGGTAGATTTCCTCCGACCAGTCCAGGGCATTACTTGCCAGATCCAGTTCCCAGCTGCCCAGATGGGCGAGGTGCTGGGCTTCGGTCAACTGGGCCGTGTTCCTGAGCAGCCTTTCCTGAATCTGCTTGCGTTCACTGATGTCGCTGAAGGCGACCACCGCGCCTGCCATTTTTCCCTCTCGGACAATGGGGGAGACACTCACCTCCACCGGAACGTGGGTACCGTCCTTGCGCCAGAACATTTCGGTTTCGCCGCGGTAGATCCGGCCTGCGTCGAGTGCCCGAGAAATCGGACAGTTGCAGACGGGGATGGGCAAGCCGTCGGCTTCGCGGTAATGGAACTTGTTGTGGGCATGCTGGCCGATGAGCTCACCTTCCGGCCATCCCAGCAGCCGTTCCGTTTCCGGGTTGACGAAAACGATATATCCGCGGGTGTCGATGACGAAGACCGCCTCGGCCAGGGTGGCGGTGATTTCCCGCAGGCGCGCTTCGTTCTCGGCCAGGGCGCGGCGGAATTGCCGGCGGGTCGGCATGGTTACCGCCATGAAGCTGGCGAGCAGCGCCAGCAGCGCCATGCCGATCAAATAGAGGGCGAGGATGCCCGGATGCCGGGTCAGGCTGAGGGAAGGCAGCTCATTTTCGGGAACCAGGGAAACGACCTTCCAGTAATATTCCCGGGCCGACAGTTCGTGCGCGCTCGCGCCCTCGGCACTGGGCGTGCCGGTGGCGGGTCGCAGGCCAGCCAGCAAGGGGTAGACAGTGGCATGGGTCAGCAGGCCCTGCTCGGTCATGAGGCTGCCTTCGTCGGCAGCCTTGATCCGCGTCCATGCTTCGGGATATTGTTTGGCGAAGGTGGTCTCCCGTCCGAACATGAAGCCCCATTCCAGGCTCGAGTCAGGGCTGCTCAGCCAGTATCCGTCCCGGTTGAGCAGCATGGCGTGGCGCTTTTCCGCCATTGCCCACCTGAAGTCCTTGATCAATTCGCTGCCGTAGTAGTTGATCAGCCCCACGCCCATCTTCTTGCCGGCGCTGTTGAACACCGGAGTGCCGAAGCGCAGCATGGGCTTGTGGGGAATCTCGATCTGACCGTGCTCGATGTTGAGGTCCAGCGGCGAGATATAGATTTCTCCATTCTCGAGGCGCAGGGAATCGCTAAAGAAATAGCGCGCGGCCTTGTTTTGCAATTCCTTTCCGGGCACCGCTTCCGCCTTGCCATTGACCAGGTTGACCCGGATCGTTTCCATGCCGCTGTTGTCGAGATAGCGGATCTGGTCGTAATGGTGTTTTTCCTGGGACATGATCAAAAAAAGCGCGGTCAGGCGCTGCTTTTCTTCAGGGCTGCCTGTGTCGAGAAAATGCTTGAGCGCGGGTGCCTTGGACAGGAGCCGCAAGTCGGCGGCCACCACCTCGAAGTCTTGGCGCAGGATCTGGCCGGCGAGTTTCACTTCCCCCGCTTCCTGTGCCTGAAGCGCCTGCAAACCTATTTCAGCATTGATTTTCAGCGTTCCGTACACCAGCCCGGTCAGGACGAGTGCCATGGGAAGATAGAGTGCGAGAAAGAGCTTCGCAACCGCCTGCCGGGAAACGGTTTGCCCGTCCGGGAGTTGAGGAAGGCGGAGAGAATACAGGGGAAAACGCATGGATCGTGGGGAGCAGGAAATTGCGATAATTATACGATTATTTCGCTGCTTCCGGGCGAGGCTGGAGGAGCTTGAACTTCGGCGCGAAGTTCCTATAGTTAAAACAGCCGGCCTGCAAGTCGCCGCCGAACTGTCAATGCACCGAGTTTTTGCTAAAAAGGAGTATCGAGATGGCCAATATTACCCGTTACGACCCGTTTGACGTGACTTTAGATCCCTTCGATGACCTCTTCCGGGGCTTTCTCCGCCCGGTGCGATTCGAGGGCCAGACCCAGCAGATGCAGATCAAGATGGACGTGAAGGAGGACGACAAGGCCTATAATGTCCATGCCGAGATTCCCGGCGTGAAGAAGGAAGATATTCACGTCACCATCGCGGGCAACCAGGTCAGCATCAGCGCCGAGGTGAAGAAGGAAAAAGAGGAAAAGGAAGGCGAAAAAGTGCTGCGCAGTGAACGCTATTACGGCAAGGTGTACCGCAGCTTCAGCCTCGGCCAGGATGTCGACGAGGCAACGGCAACGGCCAAGTACAACGAGGGCGTGCTTAATTTGACCCTGCCGAAAAAGGCAACCTCCAGCGCGAAGAAACTGTCCATCCAGTAATTCCGCAAGCTTGTCCGAAAAGGCGGCCCTGTGCCGCCTTTTTTGTTTGAGCTAAAATAGGCCGATTATCACCCTGGGCGAAAGACTCCAACCATGCCACTGAGCGCATCCACTGCAAAAGAAAAAGCCGCGATTCTCGCCGAAGCGCTACCTTACATCCAGCGTTTTCACGGCAAGACCATTGTGATCAAGTACGGCGGCAACGCCATGACCGAAGAGTCCCTGAAACAGGGCTTTGCCAGAGATGTGGTGCTGCTCAAGCTGGTCGGCCTGAACCCGGTGATCGTCCACGGCGGCGGGCCGCAGATCAACGATCTGCTGAAGCGGGTTGGCAAGGAGGGTGTATTCGTCCAGGGCATGCGCGTCACCGACCGGGAGACCATGGATATCGTCGAGATGGTGCTGGGGGGGCTGGTCAACAAGGACATCGTCAACCTGATTAACCATCATGGGGGCCGAGCAGTTGGCCTGACCGGCAAGGACGGCGAGTTCATCCAGGCAAAAAAACTGAAGCTGAAGCACGCCGAGAAGGCAGGCGAGTACATCGATATCGGCCAGGTTGGCGAAGTGGTGAGCATAGATCCGGAACTGGTGTCGCTGCTCGACTCGCACGACTTCATTCCGGTGATCGCGCCGATCGGCGTTGGCGAGCAGGGCGAAGCCTATAACATCAACGCCGACTTGGTGGCAGGCAAGCTGGCGGAAACCCTCAAGGCCGAGAAGCTGATCCTGCTCACCAACACCATCGGCGTGCTCGACAAGGAAGGCAAACTGCTCACCGGCTTGACGGCCGCCAGGGTGGACGAGCTGATCGCCGACGGCACCATCAGCGGTGGCATGATCCCGAAAATCTCCATGGCCCTGGAAGCGGTGAAAAACGGCGTCAAGACCAGCCACATCATCGATGGCCGGGTGGAGCATGCGCTGCTGCTGGAGATTCTCACCGATGAGGGCGTAGGAACCCTGATCCGGGCGAACGATTGAAATCGTCCAGAACCTGGGTGTTCGACCTCGACAACACCCTGCATAATGCCGGCGCACACATTTTTCCGCACATGAACCGGGCTATGACGCAGTATCTGCAAAACCACCTCGACCTCGATGAAGCGGGTGCGAACGAGCTGCGTGAGCGCTATTGGCTGCGCTACGGCGCGACCCTGCAGGGTTTGATGCGGCATCATGGCACCGATCCCGATCATTTTCTCTGGCACACCCATCAGTTCCCGGCGCTGCACCAGATGGTGTTGCGCCAGCATGGGCTGAGGGCGGCGTTGCAAAGGCTGCCCGGCCGCAAGCTGGTATACTCCAATGCACCGGCCCATTACATCCACAGGGTGCTGGAACTGCTCGGTATCGCCGACCTGTTCGAAGAGGTCTTCACGATCGAGCATGCCGGGTACCGGCCGAAACCTGACTCCCATGGATTTCGGCGCTTGTTCCGTCGGATGCGACTGAACCCGGCGAATTGCATCATGGTCGAAGATACGCTGGTCAATCTCAAAACCGCAAAAAAACTCGGCATGAAGACGGTACTCGTGGGGGCGCTGCCGAAACGGCCGAGTTGTGTGGATTTGAGTGTGAAATCGGTGCTGGAACTGCCTCGGGCACAGCACCGTATCCGTTGAAAGGAGTTGCTGGTGACGATCAATAACCGTGTACTGTTTTTCGCGATCTTTCTGGTTTGCTTCGGGCTGATGGGCTTTGGCCTGGTACTGCAGCACGTCATGCACCTGGAGCCCTGCCCGCTGTGCATCCTGCAGCGCATCGCCTTCATCGTCATCGGCGCTACTGCGCTGGCGGCAGCCATTCACAATCCGAAACGCCGCGGCTGGACCGTATATGGCAGCCTGCTGGCATTATTTTCCATGCTGGGGGGCGGGGTCGCGGCCTGGCAAGTCTATTTGCAGCATCTGCCGAAGGACCAGGTGCCGGAATGCGGGCCGGGCCTGGATTACATGCTCGAGGCCATGCCGCTGACCAAAATCCTGCCGATGATTTTTAAAGGTTCGGGCGAATGCGCCGAAGTGACCTGGACCTTCCTTGACCTGTCCATCGCGCAATGGGCGCTGGGCTGGTTCGTCCTGTTCGCCCTGGCGGGGGTGGCGGTACTTTTCCGCCGTCGCCCCTAATCGCTGGTTGTTTGTACGAAGTCGGAGCCACCCTCAATCGGTTCCGGCTTGAACCAGGCGAGCTTGTCCTGCAGTTTTACCACTTCGCCGACGATGATCAGGGTCGGGGGTTTCATCTTTGCGTTGACCGCGAGTTCCGGCAGGGTTGCCAGCGTGCCGGTGACGACCTTCTGCTGATAAGTAGTGCCTTGCTGAACGATGGCGGCCGGCGTGGTGATCGGCAGGCCGTGGGCGACCAGTTCCTGGCATAGTGTCGGCAGCCCGAGCAGTCCCATGTAGATGACGATGGTCTGGTTGGTTTTGGCGATGCCGGTGAGGTCGATGTTGACGCTGCCGTCCTTCAGGTGCCCGGTGACGAACACGCAGGACTGGGCGTAGTCGCGGTGGGTCAGCGGAATGCCGGCGTAGGATGAAACGCCGGTGGCGGCGGTGATGCCGGGTACGACCTGGAATGGGATGCCATGAGCCGCCAGGGTTTCGATTTCCTCGCCGCCGCGGCCGAACACGAAGGGGTCGCCACCTTTCAGCCGCGCTACGCGCTTGCCTTCCTGGGCGAGCTTTACCAGCAATTCGTTGATGTTTTCCTGGCGCATGGTGTGCTTGGCGCGCTCCTTGCCGACATAGATGCGTTCGGCATCGCGCCGCGCCAGTTCCAGCACCGCCGGGGAAACCAGGTTGTCGTAGACCACCACGTCGGCCTGCTGCATCAGGCGCAGGGCGCGGAAAGTGAGCAGGTCGGGGTTGCCGGGGCCGCCACCGACCAGGTAGACCTCGCCGCGCGGCGGGGTGTCGTCGGAATCGGCTGCCAGCATTTTTTGCAGCGCGTCCCTCGCGGTCTGGTCTTGTCCGGAAAGCACCATCTCGGCCACCGGGCCCTGCAGGATTTTTTCCCAGAAAATGCGGCGCTTGGCAGGCAGGATGCGGTCTTTCACCTGGTCGCGGAAGCTTGCCGCAAAGTGCGCCAGCCGCCCGTAGGCCGCCGGGATGAAGGCCTCCAGCTTGGCTCGCACTACCCGTGCCAGCACCGGCGAAGTGCCGCCGCTGGAAATCGCGATGACCAGCGGCGAGCGGTCTATCACCGAGGGCATGATGAAGGAGCATAAATCAGGGTTGTCCACCACGTTGACCGGAATCCGCAGCTTTTTCGCGGCCACGGAAACCTGCTCGTTGGCAGCGCGGTCATTGGTGGCGGCGATCACCAGAACGGCTTCGCCGAGGAGTTCGGGGCGGAATTTTTCTGCGACATGGGTGATTTTTCCCGCATCTGCCAGCTCTTTCAGGGTCCGGGTCAGCTCCGGCGCGACGACGGTGATGAGGCCGCCGGACTGCATCAGCATCCCCGCCTTGCGCGTCGCTACTTCGCCGCCGCCGATGACCAGGCAGGGTTTGTTTTTGATGTCGAAAAAAATTGGGAAAAAATCCATATCGTAAAATCCGTTAGTTGAGGTAATGCGGTTAGCTGGTGAGCTGGCCGGTTTGGGTGCTGAATTTGTGCTCCACAGCGAAAACTGCCGCCTCAACGCGCGAAGTCAGGTTGAGCTTGGAAAGAATGTGGCGAACGTGCAGCTTGACGGTATCGTGGCTGATATCGAGTGCGCGGGCAATCACCTTGTTGCTTTCGCCCTGCGCCAGATGGGTGAGGATTTCGCGCTCGCGCTGGGTGAGCGAGTCGAGCATCGAAGCCGAGGAGCTGGCCGGCTGGTCGTTCTGCAGCAGCTTGACCAGCTTCATGGTCATCGCGGGGGCGACTACGGTTTCGCCGCGTGAGGCGCGCAGGATCGCATCCACCACGTCGTCCGGCTCCATGTCCTTGAGCAGATAGCCGCGGGCGCCGGCACGCAAGACATTGGAAAGATCTTCCTCGGCGTTGCTGACGGTGAGCATCAGGGTGGGGGTGGTAAAACCCTCCTGGCGCAGCTGGCGGAACAGGGTAAGGCCGTCGAGCGGCGGCATGTGCAGGTCCATCACCAGCACGTCGGGCTGCTGCTCGGTCAACAGGCGGCGCGCTTCGTCCGCATTGCCGGTGACGCCGACCACCTTGATGCTGCCGCGCTGCTCCAGCAATTCGGCCAGGCCCATGCGGAACAGGGTGTGGTCGTCGACCAGCACGACGCGAATCGGGTCGCTCATAGGCTGTCCTCCCTGCGCGCGGCGGAGACCGGGAAACTCAGGGTTACCCGGGTGCCTGCCTGCTCTCCCGGGGTGACGGTCACTTCGGCATTCAGGTGTCTGGCCCGTTCGCGCATGATGTTGAGGCCGAGGTGCATGCCGCTGTCAGTGTTAAGCTTGCCGGTGATGCCGATGCCGTTATCCTCGACGCTGATGACGTAGCGGCTTTGCCTGATTTCGATCGCCAGACTCACGTGGTTGGCGCGGGAGTGCTTGGATACGTTGTTCAACGCTTCCCGCACGATGTGGTAGACCTGGACTTCCTGGTCGGGGCTGAGGTTGATGTCGGGGGCATGATTGATGAAATCGATGGTGATGCCGGTTTTGTCGTAAAAATTGCCGACGATATCGTACAGTGCCGGTAGCAAGCCGCGCGGGTCCATCCGGTTGCGGAACTGGGTGAGCAGTTCGCGCAATTCGGTATAGGCGGAATCCAGCGCCTGACCGAGATCGTTGACGTATTTGTTGGAACGCGCCTCGTCGCGGTTCGCCACGGCGTCGCGCAACAGCGGCAGGCGCATTTTCATGTAGGCCATGGTTTGGGCGAGCGAGTCATGCAGTTCGTTGGCCAGCATCTGGCGCTCGTTGGTCAGGCTGATGCGCAGGTTTTCCCGTGTCAGCCGAGCGTTTTCCAGCGCCATGCCGAGGTGTTCGCTGATCGAGTGAAACAGCAGCGATACGTCTTCAGGTACCGGGCTGTCCGAAGCCATGAACAGGTTGTACACCCCCAGCATCTTGCCCTGATAGCGCAATGGCACTGCCACTACGCGCAGGCATTGCTTGCCGAAATAGCTGTGGGCGGTGCGCTCCTCGCAGGCTTTCAGGTTGGTGCTGTGGTGTACGGTGTGCTCGCGCGCGGCTTCGCCGCAGACGCCGCACTCGACCGGGATGTAGCGCTCCTGCTCGATCACCTCGGGGGGGAGCCCCAAGGCGCCGACCAGACGCAGATACAGGCCATCAGCGGTCAATACCCGCACTGCGCCGGCATCAGCGCCGGCGAGCTTGATCATGGTGCCGAGAAAGCGCTCCAGCAGCGAATCCAGATTATTCTCGCTGGACAGGCTGCTGGTGATTTCGGATAAAACCCGCAGCGCCGGGATCTTGTAGGTCCCGTGGGCTGAGGTTTGGATTGCACTGGAGGGGGCACTTTTAACGCCAACTTCCTGATTCATTGGGTTTCCTGAATAACGCATTGGTAGCCTTGCCGCCGGGGAATCTATTCTAGCCAGCATTTGGACAAAAACAAATGCTTGGCAATTGTAGAGAGCGCGGGCGGTTGGCGCAATGACTGCAGGTTAGAGAATGAATCCGGGAACAGGTTCCGCGTCGTTCGGTCACCGGGGAGGAGCGCGCCCGGTTTCCTTTGCTGCCTGGTCGAAGTTCAACATCCTGCCGCCCGCTGTCCGGACAAAAAACTCAGCGTCGGCCTTATTCTCGAAGGCTGGCAAGTCCGGCCCCATTGGACCCCTGGCTGCCGATCCGGAGACGTAAGAGGCTCGTCGTGCATCGATCAGGCCCCGCCTGACATGATCGGTGGCATCCATCTGCACGATGTCCGTGGCAGAGTGCTTGCCGTCGTACTTCGTCATGTTGCTGAGGAAGCGGAACATGTCCGCGGGAGAATCGAACGCGGTAACAGTCCCATCCCTGAAAGTGATCCGGGTGCGCCACTTGGGATAGTTGGCCGGAATCATGCCGCATACCGGGCAGCGCAATTCCTTGCTGGTGGCGGGCGGTTGGTCGCCGGTTGCGGCAATCGCCCCCCAGGCCGCCATGCCGGCCAAAACGAGTGCCCCGAGCCGGGCAAGTTTGCGACTGAGTGCTGTTGGCATCGGGCAGCGCTATATCTTGAACCGGCTCACCGCGGCCTGCATGGTATTCGCCAATTCTTGCAGGTTATTTGCCGCACTGGCGGTTTCGGCTGCGGCGGCACTGTTCTCTTCGGTCATTTGCGCCACTTTTTCCACCTGGCTGGCAATGTCATTGCTGGCGCTGCTCTGCTCGGTCAGGGCCGAAGAGATGTCGTTGACGACGCCGACTACCTGCTCTGCCCCGTCCTTGATCTGGATGATGGCCGAGCCGGCCTGGTTTGCCAGCGCCACGCCGCCGCTGACCTGATCGACCGCCGTTTCCATGGTGGAGACCGCGGCTTGGGCGCTGTGCTGCATGGCGGCGATCATCTGGGTGATTTCTTCCGTGGCCTTGGTGGTGCGCTCTGCCAATTTGCGCACTTCATCGGCCACCACGGCAAAGCCCCGGCCTTGCTCACCGGCGCGAGCGGCCTCGATCGCCGCGTTGAGAGCGAGCAGATTGGTCTGGTCGGCGACATCCTTGATGACCTGGACGATAGAGGAAATCTGGTTCGAATGTTGGTCCAGCTCTTCGATGGCTTGGGCGGTGTGGCGCACGGTTTCGGCGATTTGCGACATTTCCGAGGAGGCCTTGTGGATGATTTCCCCGCCCTCGGTGGAGAGTTTGCCCGATTTACGGGAAATCTCCACGGCTTCGCGTGCACTCTCGGAAACGTGATTGATGCTGACGGTCATTTCCTCGACCGCGGCCGCCATGGCGGAGGTCGCTTCGCTCTGGGACGAAGAACTGGTGGCGACCTGACCTGATGCGGCAGAAAGGCTTTGCGCCGCATCCGAGACCTTGGCCACGCTGCCGAGCACTTGGCCGAGAGTCTGCTGCAAAGCGGTCATGAGTTCGTTGAAGGCCTTGGCGGTTTGCCCGACTTCATCTTCGGTGTGGACCGGGATGCGCTGGGTGAAGTCGCCGCTTTTCTCGACCTCGGTGATGGTGGTGCGCATCTGGTTGAGCGGTCCGGTGATCGAGCGGATGATCCACCAGGCCAGGAGCAGTCCGAGCGCCACGCCACCGACGATAGCGCCGATCGAGATGGCGCGCGCGGTGGAGTTTTGGGCTTCGGCCCGGTCGAATTCTTCCTTGGCAACCCGTGTTTGCAGGTCGGTCAGCGCCTGCAGTACCTCGCTCATGTCTTTTAAGTTGGTGCGTGAGCCTTTCAGGAAACGGCTGGTGGTGTCGATGGAGAAATCGTTGTTTTTAAGCGACTGCACTGTTGGCAGCAAGGTTTCCTCGAGGAACACCTTGCGTTTTTGCATGAAGTTTTCCGCCAGCTGTTTTTCTTCAGGAGTAAGGTAAGTCGCCATGTACTCCGCCCAGATTTTGTCTAATTCGGTCTTGCTGGCTTCGATGCGTTTGACATGCTCGGAAACCGGGTGGTCATGCAGTTTGGCGACCTCGTAGCTGGGGTTGTGCTGTAAAGCGCGCAGGACTTGATCGACGTTGGCATTGAATAGTTGCGCCACCTTGGCGAGACTAGCCAGGGGAACGGTACGATCCGTATAAACCGTTTCCAGGCTGCTGACGGCAGTCGAAGTCGCGCGCAAGCCGATGATGCCGATGGCGACCATGAAAATCGTCATCAGGATGACCAGAAAAATCAGGCGTGAGCCCACGTTCAGTTTGCTTGGCATTCTTCTGCTCCAGGGCGGGGATTGCGGTTTTTTTGTGACGGCCGTTTATTTAAGTCTAAATTCTGTAACAATTGTATGCTTGGTTCATTGGCCGCGCAATCGAGCCATTAATAATGAGTGGTGTCTTGAACCGACGACGGTTTGTGAATTTAAATGCGCCCGCATATACTTGTGGCCGTCTTTCGCCAAACAAGCTGAATCGAAACATGGACTGGAAATCTGCGGGTACGTTCGACGACATTCTCTACCACCAGGCCGAGGGTATCGCCCGGATCGCCATCAATCGGCCCGAGGTGCGCAATGCTTTCCGGCCCCAAACTGTGCGGGAGCTGATGGATGCCTTTCATCAGGCGCACATGGACCCGGAAATCGGCGCCATAATATTGACCGGCGCCGGCGACCAGGCCTTTTGTTCCGGCGGCGACCAGAAGGTGCGCGGCGATGACGGTGGCTACCACGACGAGCAAGGTGTGCCCTACCTCAACGTACTGGATTTGCAGCGCCAGATCCGCAGCCTGCCCAAGCCGGTGGTGGCGATGGTGGCGGGTTATGCCATCGGCGGCGGTCATGTGCTGCACCTGATCTGCGATCTGACCATTGCCGCCGACAACGCCCGCTTTGGCCAGACCGGGCCGCGCGTCGGCAGTTTCGATGCCGGTTTCGGCGCCGGCCTGCTGGCGCGCACGGTCGGCATCAAGAAGGCCAAGGAAATCTGGTTCCTGTGCCGCCAGTACGATGCCCAGGAGGCGCTGGCGATGGGGCTGATCAACGCGGTAGTGCCGCTGGCAGAACTGGAAAGCGAAGCCGTCAAATGGTGCCGGGAGATGCTGCAGCTCTCGCCCACTGCGCTAAGGGTGCTGAAGGCGGCATTCAATGCCGATACCGACGGCTTGGCGGGTATACAGGAACTGGCCGGCAACGCCACGGCGCTGTATTACATGACGCCGGAAGGCCAGGAAGGGCGCAATGCCTGGCTGGAAAAGCGGCAGCCCGATTTCGGCAAGTTCCCGCGCCGGCCCTGAATCGTTTGAACCGCAAAGGACGCTAAGGGCGCAAGGAAAAATCAAATTCATGCATTATCTCGCGTACCTTTGCGTTCCTTGCGGTGAATGGATTTTGAACGGATGAATTCATTTCACTCTCGCATTCTTGTCTGGTTGCTGGCTGCCCGCCCCAAGACGCTGACAGTTTCCATCGTGCCGGTGATGGTCGGCAGCAGCCTGGCTTATGCCGAGACCGGCGCTGTGCTATGGCTGCCGCTACTGGTGGCGCTGGCGGCGGCGATGCTGATCCAGATTGGCACTAACTTGCATAACGATGTCAGCGACTTCGAGCGCGGTGCGGATGGCGCTGAGCGCATCGGCCCGGCTCGCGCCACCGCCTCTGGATGGCTCGCCCCTGTAGTCGTGCGGCGCGCCGCTTTCGCCTGTTTCGGCTTGGCTGTACTGCTCGGGATTTACCTGGTCTGGCATGGTGGCTGGCCGATCTTGCTGCTCGGGCTTTGTTCCGTTGCCGCCGGCTGGGCCTATACCGGTGGGCCGCGGCCGATCGCCTACAGCGCCTTGGGGGAGCTGTTCGTCTGGCTGTTCTTCGGCTTGGGGGCGGTGATGGGCAGCTATTATCTGCAAATCCTTAGTCTGGGCTGGAGCGTTTTCGTCGCTGCATCCATGGTCGGTTTGTTAGCCGCAGCCGTAATTACGGTGAACAATTACCGGGATTTCGACAGTGACCGGAAGATAGGCAAGAATACCCTGGCAGTGCGCATCGGGCGCGGCGGTAGTCAGGCAGAATATGCGCTGCTGCTGTTTACGCCCTATTTGCTGCTGCCGCTGTTGGCCCATTTGAGTCATTCCGGGTGGGGGCTCGGGCTGCCGCTGTTGTCGCTGCCCCCGGCGGTATCACTGTGGCGGCGTTTCCGGCATGAACAGCCGGGGCCGGTTTTTAACCTTATCCTGACGCAGACTGCGCAACTGCAGTTGAGTTTCGGGACTCTATTAAGTATCGGGTTAGTGCTATGACCAGACTTGTTTATTTGTTTGCACTGGTTTTTGGTTTGTTGGCTGGCGCGGGTCTGATGGCCGGTGCGTCCGTTGCTGCCGAAATGGAAGTCATGCCCTCCGCCGACCCGGTGTTTGCCGCCACGTTGACCGATTTCGACGGCAAGCCGGTGTCGCTGGCGGAACTGAAGGGGAAGCTGGTGGTGTTGAACTTCTGGGCGACCTGGTGCGGGCCTTGCCGCACGGAGATACCGCACTTGATCGAGGCCCAGGAAAAGTATGGCCCGCGCGGTATCGTGTTCATCGGCGCAGCGGTTGAGGACAATGCCGATTCGGTACGTGATTTTGGCAAGGCCTATGGCATCACCTATGCCGTAGCGATGGCCGGCAAGGACCAGGGCATTGCCCTGTTGCGCGCCCTGGGCAACAAGATCGCAGGCCTGCCCTTTACCATCGTGCTTGACCGCCAAGGCAACATCGTTGCCACCAAGCGCGGAATCATGACGCCAGCGCGCCTGCAGCAGATCCTCGATCCTCTCCTATAAAAAGCACGCAAAAAAGCACGCACCACAGAGGCACAGAGAAATGAGGTTCGCCGGGATGGGCAGTTTTATCGCCCAATTCTCAAAACAATGGATCACCCCCCTAGCCACAGAGTTAAAGAATGCGTTTGGGTCTTGTCTCTTGTTTCTCAACTCTATGCCTTTGTGTCTCTGTGGTAATTCAATTGCTATTTTCAGGATAACTTAAGGTGCGCCTTACCCACTGCACTTTCGCGCCCTATCGCTTGCCGTTGCGCCAGCCGTGGGTCAGTGCGCGCGGTGGTATCGTCGTGCGCGAAGGCTGGTTGGTCAGGCTGGTGACCGACGCGGGACTGATCGGTTACGGCGATTGCGCTCCGCTGCCGCAAGCGGGGACGGAGGATATGGACAGTGCCGCCGCATGCCTGTCGGATTGGGCTGCGACGCTAACCGGGCTGTCGCCGGAGGAGGCGCTCGGCAGGATAGCCGCTAGCGCAGCCGGGACGCCTGCGGCCTGTTGCGGTCTGGAAACAGCGCTGCTCGACTTGCTGGCGCAACAAGCCGGGCTCCCTCTGGCGCGCTGGCTTAACCCGCGTTCATCCCCCGTCGTCAAGGTGAATGCTGTGCTCGGCGGCCTGGATCGGCAGATGGTTGAGCGCGCATTGACCGCAGTGACCGAAGGTTATTCCGTTCTCAAGCTGAAGGTGGGGCTGGCGGCAGGGCATGAGGAAATCCCTTTGCTGCGCGATCTGGCGCGTTGCCTGCCGGCGGGCGTTTCCTTGCGGCTGGACGCGAACTGTGCGTGGAACGAGAGGGAGGCAGAAGATTTTCTCGGTGCATTGGCCGGTCTGCCGGTGGAATCGGTTGAGGACCCCTTTGCCAACCCGGATATGGCGGCGTGGTTTCGTTTGCAGGCTAAAGTTCCTTTCCCGTTGGCGGCGGATGAATCCTTGCAGATCATGGGCGCGGACACGGTGTTTAATCAGCCGCCGGTGCGGCGTGTGGTATTGAAGCCGATGGTGCTGGGTGGACTGGTGCCCGCACTGGCGCTGGCGCGCCGGGCGCGTGAGGCGGAGGTGGAATGCGTGGTGACGACCACGGTTGACAGTGCTGTCGGGGTGACTGCGGCCCTGCATTTGACCGCGGCCGTGGCGAACGATCTGGCGCATGGATTGGCGACTTCGTCATGGCTGGGTGGCGATGTGGGAAATTTGCTGCGAGTGGCATGCGGGGAGTTGCACCTTGGAGATTGTCCGGGGCTGGGATACATTCCCAGAGAAGAAAATGAATATTCGGAGAAAATATTTATTATTTGATATGGATCAAGATAGATGGCAGTGTTATATTACGCACATCGCGGATATTCTTGTCCTGAATGTTGGCGAAGTGGCGCTTCCGGCGCTGAAAACATTGAAATAGATGTAAATAAATCATGTTTGGCTTGATCTAAGTCAAAGATTAAAGATGTGCTATATATAAGACTATGTGTGTCAAATCGCACACTTCAGATTTTGGTTGGCATAAGTCAGGTGCAGGTTTTTTTATGTGGTTTTTTAATAACAGGAGACGTTTATGAAGCTCTTCACTAAGCAGACAGCCACGCTGGCATTAGCGGCGGGGATGGGTTTTGCAGCAGTGTCCAGTGCCTGGTCGGCGGAATCGCTGCAGGACGTAATGAAGCGTCGCGGCTTGTCACAACAGAATTTGCTGGCCGCGGCCAAAACCTACGTTCCGACCGGCGGACGCGATGAATTCATCGCATTCAGCTCTGGCGGCCAGTCTGGCCAGATGATCGTGTACGGCATTCCGTCCATGCGCATCCTGAAATACATCGCCGTGTTTACGCCGGAACCTTGGCAGGGTTATGGTTTCGATGAAGAATCCAAGGAAGTGCTGAAAGGCGGTCGCATCGATGGTAAGGACATCACCTGGGGTGATACTCACCATCCGGCGCTTTCCGAAACCAACGGCAAGTATGACGGCCAGTTCCTCTTCATCAACGACAAAGCCAACCCCCGTCTGGCAGTGCTCGACCTGCGAGACTTCGAAACCAAGCAGATCGTGGTCAACCCGATCTTCAAATCGGAACACGGCGGCGCATTCGTGACCCCGAACACCGATTACATCATCGAGGCTGCCCAGTACCCCACTCCATTTGCAAACAAGAAGTTCGTTCCGCTTGAGCGCTTCAATGAAGAGTATCGCGGTGGTGTGACCTACTGGAAGTTCGACCGCAAGGAAGGCAAGATCGACGTGAAGAAATCCTTCTCGCTCGAGCTGCCCCCTTACAGCCAGGACTTGTCCGATGCGGGTAAAGGCCCGAGCGATGGCTGGTCTTTCACCAACTCCTTCTGCACCGAGCGTTATGTCGGCGGTATCGAGAAAGGGCGTCCTCCCTACGAGGCTGGCTGCTCGGCTAAAGACACCGACTACATGCACGTGATCAACTGGAAACGGGCTGCCGAACTGGTTGCCCAGGGCAAGGCCAAGAAGATCAACGGCATGGATGTGCTCATGATGGACGTGTCCATCAAGGAAGGCGTCCTGTTCCTGATCCCGGAGCCGAAGAGCCCGCACGGCGTGGACGTTACGCCTGACGGCAAACTGATCACCGTGGCCGGCAAGCTGGATACGCACGTTTCGGTGTACAGCTTCGAGAAAATCCAGGCTGCGATCAAGGCCAAGAAGTTCGAGGGTAAAGACCCCTACGGCATTCCCGTGATCGCCATGCAGGACGCGCTGCACAAGCAGGTTCAGTTGGGCTTGGGTCCGCTGCACACCCAGTACGACTCGAAGAAGTGCGTGGCCTACACATCGCTGTATGTGGATTCCCAAGTTGCCAAGTGGGACTACTGCGAAGGCAAGGTGCTGGACAAGATCTCCATTCACTACAACATCGGTCACCTGATGACCATGGAGGGTGATACAATGGATCCGAAGGGCCATTACCTGGTGGCGCTGAACAAGCTGGCGATCGACCGCTTCAACCCGGTGGGCCCGCTGCATCCGCAAAACCACCAGCTGATCGACATCTCCAACGACAAGATGCAACTGTTGTACGACATGCCGGTTCCTCTGGGTGAACCGCACTATGTCGTGGCGATCGATGCCAAGATGCTGAAGCCTGGTGTGCGTTACAAGGTGGGTACCAACAGCCGTACCGATAAGCCAAGTGCTGGCGCGGTGCATGCCGGTGAAGAACATACCGACAAGAAACCTGGCAAGGTTGAAGTGTTCGGTACTCTGATCCGTTCGCACATCACGCCGGAAACCATCGAAGCGACAGTAGGCGATGAAGTTACCATCCACCTGACCAACCTCGAGCGTGCTCAGGACGAGACCCACGGTTTCACGGTGAGCACTTACAACGTTCACGCTTCGGCTGAACCGGGAAAAACCGTGACGGTTAAGTTCAAGGCGGACAAGGAAGGTGTGTATCCGTACTACTGCACCGAGTTCTGCTCTGCACTGCACTTGGAGATGGAAGGCTACTTGTTGGTCAAGCCGAAGGGCTACAAGGAAATCAAGGTGGCAGCAGCCAAGGCTGAGTACACCAAGGCTGACTACGACAAGCAGTTGAAGAAAATCGCTGATACCCAGGCCGTAATTGACAGCGTGGTGGGCTTTATCACCAGCCAGAATTACAAAGACTTCCCTGATGTTGTTGCACTGGTTGAAGACGCAACCGACCAGCTCAACCGCATGAAGGAATCTAAAGCCAAGCACGAAGAGGCGGCCAAGAAACAGGATTGGCAGCAAGCCACCCTGTGGGCTGAGCAGGTCTGGCAGTATCAGGTGAAAGCCGCCGACATCGGTCTGCGTGCCAAGACCTACCTGGAGCAGCATGGCTCACATAAGGTGGGTAAGTAAGCTGACTTAACTAAGCTGTAGCAACCGAGGCGGGGAGCATGGAAATGCTCCCCGCCTTTTTTAACTGTAAATTACAAATTAAATATAAAAAGATATTTGCATCCTTAATATTTTATTGATCTACATCAATATAAAAGGTAGAATTTTTGGCGCTGTAAAATGGTGTTGTTATTTTGATCATGGAGTCTAGATATGAAACTTTTACCAGTTGTTGTCGTCACAATGTCTGCCGCATTGATCTGCGGTTCCGCCTTTGCGGGTGATGGCGCAAAGCTGTTCGTAGAGAAAACCTGCACCGCCTGTCATGGCAAGGATGGCAAGAAGCCGTTGATGCCCGATTACCCGAAGATCGCCGGCCAGAACGTCAAGTACATCGAAAAACAGATGCTTGACATCAAGAATGGCGTCCGTACCAACGGTAACAGCGCGGCCATGAAGGGCGTCATGGTTATCGTGAGTGAAGCAGAGATCAAGGATATTGCAGAGTACGTTTCCAAGCTGAAGCCCTGATCAAGTTTTTTTGCAGGAACAGGAATTGTGACTGGATTGATATAAATCAATGCGCACGAGCAAGAGTATCAATTATATTAATTAATATGCATTGAATAATTGCTCTCAGGCGCTTCATGTTTTAGGAATAGAAAGGAATACGATGAATAAGTCTTTACTGGCAGCGGTGCTGTCCCTGGCGTTGGCCCCAGCAGTGGTTTTTGCAGCGACACCCGCCCCAGAGTTGCATAAAGAGGGTATCGGCGCCAAGGGCTACGTTTGGAATGAGCAGGCAGGTGAAAAAATCGAGGCACTGAAGCTCAAGGGCGACGTCAAGCGCGGCAAGGAAGCCTATGAAGTGTGCGGCGCCTGTCATCTGCCCAGCGGTTCAGGCCGTCCTGACGGTACCTTCCCGCAGTTGGCCGGCCAGCATTCCACCGTGATCATCAAGCAGATCGCCGACATTCGCGGCGGCCTGCGCGACAACCCGACCATGTATCCGTTTGCCGTGACCCTGAGCGATGCCCAGGAACTGGCTGACGTGGCTACTTACATTCAAACCCTATGCATTCCCCGCGAACACGGCATGGGTTCGAAAGATCCCGCTACCCTGAAACAGGGCGAAGAGTTGTACAAAAAGGAGTGTACCACCTGCCACGGCGTCAACGGCGAGGGTGACAAGGCGAAGTTCTACCCGGTTCTGGCCGGACAGCACTACAAATACATGCTGCGTCAAGTCACCGAAATTCGTGATGGCAAGCGCCGCAATGCCAATCCGGACATGGTGAAGATCGTGAAGAAGTATAGCGACCGGGATCTGGATGCTGTGGTGACCTATATGTCCACCCTGACCATGCCTGGGACCTTGTGCGCGGAGAAACCCGCAGGCAAGAAAGAGCATAAGGAAGAGAAGCGTAAGCATTAAGCAACCGTCCGGCGGTTGGCTGTTTAGGAAAAGCCTATAGAAAGCAGGGAGACCTGCTTTCTATAGCATAAGAATATAAGTTTCTCAGTATATTAAAAATATTCTTGCCAGGACATGTAAGACGATGTCTGTGGGGGTGGCTTTACGCCTGATTGGGCATGCGTCTGAATTCAATATGGTGAGTTAAAGCGATGAATATCGGAAAAAACCAGAATTTACTCGTCAGAGGGCTAACACTGGCCGCTTTGATTTTATTGATAGTGTCTTATTTTACGCCGATCTGGTGGGTGTCGCTGACTGCGCCGAACTACCCGAAGGAAGCTTTCCCGGATGGCATCCGCATCCATTTCCACTTCAACGGTGTGTATAACGGTTGCAAGCCGATTTCGTCAACTAGTCGCCTCGGGAAAGAAACCCTCCAGGCCGATCTGGGCGATGACTTGGCCGACCGTGCAGCTGGAGGTCCCACACCGGAGTCTGCTGAAGTCGGCTTGAATTGCGTGCATGAAATGAACACCATCAACCACTATGTGGGGATGTATCCGATCGATACCGGTGCCCCGGTGGAGGTTCCGATGTCGAAGTTTTTCTTCGGCTTCTTTGCCGTGATGCTGCTGGGGTTCATGGCGACCCAGCGCAAGCAGCAACTGATGATACTGGGCGCGGGCTTCGCTGCCGTAACCGCGTGGATGGTGGTTGACCAACTCGTTCTGGGTCATTTGAATGCTTTTGCCGATCATTACTATCATGAGGCGAGCACTTTCTTCAATCAGCCCGAGGTATTGGCTCGTTGGGTGGCCAATTTGCAGATGGCGACCAAAGCGACCATGGCGGGACTGGTGGTGGCGATGCTGATCATCATGTTGGGGGTCTGGAAAATTCGCCAGTTTTCTCTGCTGTTGGCCCTGGTTCCTGCCCTGCTTCCGCTTTTCTTCGTGCTGGATTACGCGGGCTGGTTGTGGTTTTTCGGTCATAACATGCATCCCTGGGGGGCTTTTACGGTCAAACCTTTCATGCCGACCGTGTTTGGCGAGGGCAAGGTCGCGCAGTTCAGCACCTACTCCTATCCTTATTACGGCTATGCCATTTTGCTGGCCGCGTCTGCCGCGCTGCTCCCGGCACTCCTGATTCGCCGAAAAATGATGCGGGAAGGACAGGCTTGAAGGGATAGAATGCGCAATTCCCTAGTCTAATTGATAGTGGAATTCTTGCGGCCCTTTGAGGGTTAACCCAAATTAAAGTTGAGCTTGTGATTAACTGTTTGCGAACAGCTTGTGCGTGGATATTGCTGGTGGCACCTCTTTCAGTGAGTGTTGCCGCCGAGCTTGGGGGCAGTGCCGACTTGAGCACCGCTCCCCGCGTGGATGTGGATAAGCCCGTGCAGCTGGTGCCGCTTCTCGAGCGCGATCCGCGTATCCACCACCTGCCCTCTTTCCAGAAACTGGTGGATGCCACCCCCGCAGGCGGTGTGCTTAAGCCCAAGCCCGGTCTCTATGCCGGGCCGGTTCTGGTGGATAAGCCCATCGTGATTGACGGCGGCGGCAAGGTCACCATCGACGGTGGCAACAAGGGCACGGTGTTCGTACTGCAAGCCAACAGCTCCACGTTGCGCGGCCTGCACCTCATCGGATCGGGTTCGTCGCACGATTCCGACGACGCCTGTCTGAATGTGCGTGGCAACAACAACTATATCGAGTCCCTGGTCATCGACGATTGCCTGTTCGGCATCGACCTCAAGCAAGCGAACAACAACGTTGTCCGCAACAACAAGATCAAGTCCAAGCCTGTCGAACTGGGGGTGCGCGGCGATGCCATCCGGCTCTGGTACAGCATGAACAACCGGATTGAATCCAACGATATTTCCGATTCGCGGGACACCGTGGCCTGGTATTCCAACGGCAATGTGTTCTGGAAAAACAGAACCGTCAGAAGCCGCTATTCCCTGCATTTCATGTTCGCCGGCCGGAATGTGGTAGATAACAACTACTACTACGACAATTCGGTGGGGGTTTACCTGATGTACACCGATGACATGATCGTGCGCAACAACGTGATCTCCCACTCCAACGGATCCACAGGCATGGGAGTGGGATTCAAGGAGGCTAGCGGAGCGGTGGTTGAGAACAACGAGATCATCTACTGCGGTATAGGAATTAGCTCGGACCTTTCCCCTTTCCAGCCGGACTCGACGATTCGCATCGAGGGTAACCGCATTGCCTACAATGGCATCGGCGTGATGTTCAACAGTGATCGGGAAGGCAATATCTTCAAAAGGAATGTTTTTGAGGGCAACCTGACCGACGTAGCGGTGGGAGGGTCCGGTTCGTCCAAGCGCAACGTGTGGCACGGCAATTACTGGGACGACTATCAGGGGTTCGACCGTAATAATGACCGCATCGGCGACACTCCTTACAAGCTGTATGCCTACGCGGACCGGTTGTGGATGGAAATTCCTCACGCACGGTTTTTCAAAAATGCGCCGCTGATGGAAGCGATCGATTTTCTTGAGCGGCTGGCACCCTTTTCCAACCCTGAATTGATCCTCCAGGACGATGCACCGATGTTTCACAAACCTAAGCAGTCCGTTCCACCAAAACACTGACATGAAACAGCGTCTTTTCCCGCCATGCGTCGTTGCATCCCCTTGCCGTATACCCCATACGGCGGCGGGTCTGCGCCTAGCCTGGCGAAAAAATCCATCCGTTTCATTTGTCACCGTTTTGGTGGAACGGACTGCTAGAAAGGCACGAAAGTGACAGCCGAAAAAAAACCGGCAGCCCCGAACACCGGGGTGGTCAACAAGCGCAAGCTTGAAGAACGCCGTCGATTCCTGCGCTCGATGATTCTGGGCGCGGCGGTGCTGGGCATTTCCACACTGGGCTACATTCCCGTGGCCAGTGCATGGCGCGTGCGCATGCGCCCGCCGGGCGCGCTGGAAGAGTCGGATTTTCTTTCTTCCTGCATCAAGTGCGGGCAGTGCGTCCAGGTTTGCCCGGTGGATGCGATCAAGCTCGACGACATCGACCATGGCTTCGGTGTCGGCGTGCCTTATATCGATTCGCGTAGCCAGGCCTGTGACTTCTCCTGCGATGCCGTGCAGTGCATTTTGGCCTGCCCTACCGGCGCGCTGGTTTACAAGAAACCCGCCTTCATGCCGACGCGCAGCGAGATGAAGTTGGCGAATCCGCCTATCCTGCTCGCCAAGGAAAAAGATCCCGAGCCGACCCTGAATCTCAAGGAGCGCTCCGGACTGGCTGTCCTGGTGCGCCCGGAAAAATGCCTCGCGCGCCAGGGCAAGGGTATCAAAGGGGCGGCTCGGGGGCAGGCGTTCGAGGGCGAGATGCGTTTCATGGAAGTGGACCGCTGGAAACCCATTCCGCTACGCGATCACCCTTATGATCTGGAACTGTGTGACCTGTGCGTACGCACCTGTCCGATCAAGGGGGCGATCTCGCTGGAAAGCGTGGTGGAAAATGGTGTCACTATCAAAACGCCGGTGGTGCATGAACCCTGTGTCGGCTGCGGCGTGTGCGAAATGGTGTGTCCGCCCGAGCCCGCAGCAATCGTGGTGGTAGCGCGCAAAGGCTGGAGCGCCTGATGAACAAATATCTTGAATCGGTGCGGGTAATGCTGGGCGGCGAGCCGCGCAAGCCGGGGCCCGTCGACTACACGGAAGAAGCCAAGACCATCCATTTTTACAAGAAAAGCGAGAAGCAGGATTTCGACGCGCTCAAGCTGGAGGCCCGTGCGCATCAGAAAAAAGCATACTGGCTCAAGCGGCGCTGGATCACGCTGCTCGCGGTCAACCTGCTGTTCACGGTGTCCTTCTGGCTCGATATCCAGATCCTGGAAGGAGCGCTCACCGCCTCGCGCATGCTGGGCTTTCACCTGATCGACCTGAACTCCGCATTGCAAGTGATGCTGGCGCACAAGCACATCATCGTCAACCTGTTCATCGGTACCGGCACGGTCTTCGTCCTGTGGCTGCTGGTGGGCGGACGCACCTTCTGCTCCTGGGTCTGTCCCTACCATTTCCTGGCGGAAAATGCCGAGCGGCTGCACGTGTACCTGGTGGAAAAAAAGAAGATTACCGACCATGCCTTCCATCGTGGCGTGCGCACCGTGTTCTGGGTGCTATTCGCCCTGATGGCGATCGTCACCGGCTATACCGTGTTCGAAACCATCTCGCCAGTCGGCATTTTGAGCCGTGCGCTGATTTATGGCCCAGGGCTCGCGCTGGGATGGGTGGTGTTGCTGCTGCTGTTTGAGGTATTCTACTCGCGGCGTGCATGGTGCCGCTACATCTGCCCGATTGGCCTGACTTACGGCATGGTCGGTG
>Ga0307375_10000139_pt1 | contig 96920 bp, 80 predicted proteins | sample TR1MG_FD_202531 | JGI IMG/M metagenome (GOLD analysis project Ga0307375, IMG submission 202531) | Soil microbial communities from Risofladan, Vaasa, Finland - TR-1 | ecosystem: Environmental > Terrestrial > Soil > Coastal area > Acid sulfate soil | place: Finland: Risofladan, Vaasa | collected... | reverse complement strand
GGAACTCCAGAAGTTTTATTCGGAGACGAAGGATGATCCAAATGTTGCAGTGCTTGCCATTAGCGTCGACGAAAACCGCGCTCTCGTGCAACCGTTCATTACATCGAAAGGTTACTCCTTCCCGGTTTTGATGGATGATGGCGCCAAGGCGGCATTCAAAGTGGGTCCGATTCCGCAAACATTTGTTGTTGATCCTTCCGGCCATATTCGTATTCACATGACGGGTTATAACGGCGCGGTTCCGCTGGTTGCCCACCTCAAGGCACTGGTGGACAAATATCGTACGAGGTAAGCTCGCATGATGAAAATCAAAGCATTGCTGCTGGTTGCGTCGTGTTTAGTCCTTGTTGCGTCTGCCGCTGCGGAAGGTCACGGCATTGCTCTCAAAACGCTGGTGGCGAATCATCTCGCTTCCATCGGCACTCCCGCTGCGCGCAATGCCGCCGTTACTCGCTTTGCGCAGGGAACGGTTCGTGTCACCGATATCATTGCCGGACAGATTGACCTCGGCGGAGCCGCCCAGTTCATCTCTCAGGGAGACAAGTTGAAGTGTGCTTTCCAACTGGGCGTGCCGCAGTATCCCGGCGAGCAATTTGTCTTTGATGGGAAAAATCCTCAAGTTGCCACCACCGGACCTAATATACGTTCCGCGCTTGGACAGTTTCTTTTCACGCAGTCTGAGATTCTGCGCAGTGGTCTTCTCGGCGGGTCCATGTCCACGGCATGGCCGTTGCTCAATTCCAACTCAAAACAGGCCCGCCTGAAACTTGAAGGTCTCAAGAAGATCGATGGACGCGAGCTTTACGACGTCGATTACACGCCCCGAAATCACGATGCCAGTGGAGACCTCTCCATCCATTTGTATTTCGATCCTCAAACCTTTCATCACGTCATGACCATTTACCGGCTGATTTTGCACGACGCATCGGGTCAGATTCAGAAGGGAACCGACGAGACTACGCAAACTGTCGAGGAGCGCTTCGACGATTTTCGCCCGGTCGATAGAGTCACTCTTCCCATGCACTGGACGATTCGTTATCACGTCTATCCAGGCAAGGCTTCTGAGCTTCAGTGGGACGTCCATTTCACCGGCATCGAACAAAAACCGCTGTAGCCTTGGCGCAGCAAACATACAAGAGAGCTTACTTTTTATGCAGCGTAAGAATTACTGCTTGTTGTTTCTCATTCTTTTCCTCTGCGCCCTGACTGCATCGCAGTTTGCTTTCGCGCAATCCACTGCTGCTCGCAGCGCCGCCGTCGAGCGCGTTCGCCATCTTTATTACAACCAGGATGGGTGGCTCGCTACGGCGGAAGCTAATCGGCTATTTGCCAAAAATCCGGATGACATCGAGCTTGCTGGGTGGCACGTCATGCTCGGCCAGAACGACAGCAAAGCTGCCGACTATGTAGCTGCGATGAAGAAGAAAGCTCCTGACAGCCCATGGACACTGCTTGCGGAATCTCAAACCACCAGTGGTCCTCAGGTGGAGAAGCTCTGCAACGAGGCGATTGCCAAGTCCAATGGCGATCCGGACATCCTCTATCTTGCCACGCAGAGAATGAGTTTTGCCGCGTATCTGTCGCACGACGAAGCGAAGTATAAGGCGTTTGTCGAGTCACACAAGAACGACTACGCGAAGTCCTCCGAAGGACTTTACATCCTGGCCAGCGCCGAGCAATCTTTTGCCCGAGGTGCAAGCTCGAAAGGCGATTCCATCATCGCCATCTATGACAAGGCATTGCAGCTCGATCCCAAAAATGTCGGCGCAGCCATCGGCAAGGCAAATGTTCTGAAGTTTGCGGGCAAGTTTGAGAAGTCCCGCGAACTGCTGAAAGCAACTGTCCAGGCGGTTCCGGACTCGTACAGCCTTCACGCCGCCTATTGGAATGCCATCGTCGCCGATATAGCCATCAAGCCTGAAGAGCAGCAGAAGCAGATCGTTGCTGACGCCCTTCAATTCTTCTCTCAGTACGAACCCAGCGCGCAGACGGTCAACATCGCATTCAACACGCTTGAAGGCGTCGCACCCAAGTCAACGAAAGAAGTCGCTGATCTCATTCTCAAGAAGTATCCCGATTCGCCTGCATCTGACGCGGTGTCCCTCACTCTGGCGATGAAAGACCTGCCCATGGCCGCTCCAGAGCAGAACGTCACTGCAAAGATCATCGCGCTCGAAAAATTCCTCGATCGCCCAAAACATTACGACGATGAAGTTGTGAAACAAGCCAACCGAAATCTTATCGGCTTGCTTGCATCGGAAGACAACCCCGACCTCGACCGGCTTTACAAGGCTACTGTCGCCGTTGGCGGAGATCCGCGCGGAATCACCGTGCTCGCCACCCACAAAGTTCATCTGCCGGAGATTGAGTTCATGGCGATGAAGCAGGCGGATGCTCAATGGGCGGAAATGCGGACTGCCGTTGCCACGCAGGAAGACAAGACTGGCTTCCTCGACTTCTGGATGGATTCGTTCGTCGAGCCCTGGCAAGACGCCCTCGGTTGGGTCTACTTCAACGAAGGCAAGCTCGACGAAGCGCAGGCCAAGCTGGAGTTCGCGTCAAAACTTTCTCCCGACAATGTGACGGCCGCGATTCATCTCGGCCGTGTATACGAAGCCCAGGGTCAGCTTGACAAGGCCGAGACGACCTTCAAGGAAGCGCTCGTTAAGCCTTACTACGGTGAAGGCGATCATCCCGCCGTCAAGGCATTGCGCGATCTTTACATTCACCGCCATGGCAACGCCGATGGCGTCGATGCCTACATGAAGCCGATCCTTGAACAGGATTTGCAGCGCCGCAAGCGCGCTGTCCTTTCCGCGCGCATCCGTTCTCCCAAGGAGATCGCGAATTTCTCTCTCAAGACGCTTGACGGCAAAACCGTCACGTCCAGCGACCTCAAGGGAAAAATCACAGTCATCAATTTCTGGGCGACCTGGTGCGGTCCCTGTCGCAAGGAACTTCCCGACCTCAACAAGTTTTACGAGAAATACAAAAACGATCCGAACATCGTTATCCTGACCATGGCAACCGACGAGGAAAGCACGCCGACGGCCGTCATCGAAAACTTCATCAGTAAGAACAAGTATTCTTTCCCGGTGCTGCGCGCTCCCGAGTACGCAACCAGGAATGGGATCAATACAATTCCGCTTACGTGGTTCGTCGATCCAACCGGCCACATCGTCTTCTCCAAACTTGGTTACAGCAAGGAGTTGATGCAGGAGTACGCTTGGCGGGTGAATGCATTGCTCAAATCCGAGACTAACGTAGCAACTTCCAAATCCAACTGATCGTATTTCACTCTCTCCGCGCCTCGTCCCCCGGGGCGCGGAATATTCACATCTGTCAATGCTTTATCAAATCTTCCCACTATTATCATTATCGATATTGGCGCCCGAGTACTGTTAGCGACTCTCGTATCCTCCAGTAACCAGCCAGTTACTATGCTTGAGTACTCTCTGTGTACTGGCGGCGCTGAAGATCTTTAAGCAATCATTTGAATCGACGATGCCATGCATCAGGTTGACTGTGACGTGGATCCGGTGTATTTCTCAGAACTCTTCACCTACCGTGGTGCTCATACGAATCCTCCGTCGAGGGTAGGCTATTTCATCGGTGCTCTTGCCGCGCAGGACCTGGCGAAACATCGTTCGCTCACGGAGCTTGCGCACATGCAGCCAAATACCGTAAGGCCGGAACTCGCAAAAGCCCTTGATCATGTCCGTGCGGCGTTCGAGAAAAACGAAGCTGGTGCTCAGCGTTAATATGAAGAGAAGATGTTTCCGATGGGGTGGGGGGAGTGATGAAGAGAGTTCTTGTACCGATTATCAAAATGTTTGCCAAGAAGCGCCTCGGCAAGGTACCTCGTCCGCTGGAGAACATGAGTTGCAACCCGACGATACTCATCGCATGGGCACGTTTTGGGATGGCACTTGAAAGGGCAAAAACGATCGACCCCAGGTTGAAAAGCCTTGCGCAAACCCGAGCCGCAAGCCTCGTGAAATGTCCTTTTTGAATGGACATCAACTCTGCCGTTGGCAGAGACAGGGGTGTTGCGGAAGAGAAACTTGCAAGCGCTCTGGACGGCAGCGTGACGGCCACATATTCCGAAGAAGAGAAGTTGGTGTTGGAGTTAACAGAGGCGATCACTGCAACTCCCGCCGATGTTTCCGATGATCTCCGTGCCCGCCTGAAGGCCAAGTTTTCCAATGCGCAACTTGTGGAACTGGCAGCGACAATTGCATGGGAGAACTACCAGGCTCGCTCGAACCGTGTCTTCGGGTTTGAAAGTGAGCATTTCTACAAGTAACTCTTCCAGCGATGTGTGAGATTGACCAGGAAGTGAGCACGACAGTCAGAAATGACGGCTCGTGACTTAAGTCATCGTTGCCGATGCACGCCCATCGTAGTCTTACGCTCAGGAGCAATCATGAGCGAACTTATCGATAACCGTGCCCGCCGCATAGCCACACTTAAGGAAATCATTCAACATCTGCACAAGGGAGAAGCTCCTGATGCGGTGAGGCGCCAGCTTCAAGAGATTGTCCGTCAAACCGATGCCTCGGAGATCATGGCGATGGAACAAGAATTGATCTCGGAAGGCATGCCCGTCGAAGAAGTGCGTTCGATGTGCGATCTGCATTCCCAGGTCACCCGTGATGTCCTCGTGCAGTTACCCGCACAATCACTTTCCCCCGGTCACCCCGTTGGCACGTTTCGGCGCGAGAATTCGGCGCTGCAACAAGTCATCGTCACGATGCGCGCAACGATTGGCCAAATCGGCGCCCTGGAGAACGCTGCCGAGTGCTCCACCTTATTACTCCAACTGCGACATGCCGCCAACGAATTGATGGACGTCGATAAGCACTATCAGCGTAAGGAGCACGCCCTCTTTTCATGTCTCGAACGCCACGGAATCAACGGTCCGTCGAAAGTCATGTGGGCCAAGGACGATGATGTACGGGCTTCGCTCAAGCGACTGAACCAGGTTGCTCATGACTGCCGGCCAGTGGCCGCAGACTGCAAGCGGGTCGCAACCGTCTTTGCGCTTCCGGCACTGGCTGCCGTCGAAGAAATGATCTTCAAAGAAGAGAACATTCTCCTTCCTATGTCGCAACAGACACTCACGGAAAACGAATGGGCTGAGATCTGGTCTGCCTCGCCGAAATACGGCTGGTGCCTGGTGGAACCGCAGCAGGGCTACCAGCCTCCCGCGAATTCCGGGGCAACTGCCGTACCGGTGCCATTCGACGGAACCATCATGATGGGAACCGGGAACGTTACAGTGGAACAGCTTACTGCCGTACTTTCCAGCTTACCGCTCGACCTTACCTTCGTGGATTCCGAAGATCGCGTCGCATTCTTCACGGAAGGTCCGCAGCGGATCTTCGCGCGAAGCAAAGCCATCATTGGACGCAAGGTGCAGCACTGCCACCCTCCGCGCAGCGTTGATGTGGTCGATCGAATTCTGGAGGACTTCCGCAGCGGTCGGCAGAACGTCGCTGAATTCTGGATCGATTTCCACGGCAAGTTTGTACACATACGTTACTTCGCCGTGCGCGATCCTCAAGGCAAGTATCTGGGAACGGTCGAAGTCACACAGGACATTGCGCCGTTACGAGCACTACAGGGTGAGAGAAGACTTCTGGAATATCAGGACTGCACAAGTTGAGAATATCTGAAGTATTTAAGGAGCGACAAGCGATGCGCGTTATTGGTAACACAGAGAATAAGCCCCCGGATCAGGCTGACGGGAGCACAAAAGGCCAATCAAAGGCTTTTGAGTGTCCGGGGCACCTCTGCGATGAACTCATAAGAATCGGCGAACCCGGTGTTGCGGCTCCTGGCACTATTCTTTTTCGCCAAGGAAAGGCTGCCAAGGGAGTGTTTCTTCTTTTGGACGGGCGCGTAGCTTTTTCGGCGGGAGATGATCCAGTCCGCATAACACGCATCGCAGAGAAAGGATCTCTGCTCGGGCTTCCGGCAACCGTGCGCAATAAACCCTATAGCCTAACGGCGGAAGCCGTGACGCATGTTCGTGTGTGCCGGGTGCCGGCGACACGATTCAGAAAGATGTTAGGGGAGAATCCGCAACTTGGATTGTTCGTGATCCGCATGCTCGCCGAAGAGATTTCAGTCCTGCGCAAACTCACCGTGTACAGGATTGAATAGCTCGATTCACGCCGGGCCAGATGAACCTGCTTCAGCATCGCGCCACCTTGATTCTTGCGAAAGTACGTGGCGTAATCGCAAGACTCAAAACACCTGGGTGGAAACGTGAGTCAAGCTGGATCACGAATCTCGCGGAGTTTCGATATCGCCCGATTTTGGTGATTGTCAGAGCTGTCACCAGAGCCGCAAAGTCGTCGATGTCGCTTGTTATTGTTCCGCTATTAACAAGAGGGACGGCAGTCTAATTCCGAGGCCAGCATGGGAGTGACGAACTGACGTCCTATGCCGCGCGTATTGGGTCTTTCACCTGGACAAGCAACATAAGGGTTGGGCCTTTTGCCGAAATGGCATGTGGAAGCATAGGGGGCATGACAGCAAATGCTCCGGTCTTTGCTTGGACAACATCGTCCCCGAGCTGGAGTTCCGCATCGCCCTGGAGAAAGTAGAGTATCGCCGGAGTGGCAGCAGAATGCGTGAGCAATTCCTGCCCGGTGGAAAACCCGAACAATGTGATGTTCAGCCGATCGTCCTTGTAAAGGACACGGCTCATAATTCCATCTTTTGGCAATTCGAATTCCGATTGCATATCCGGAATAAACTTGTAATTCATCGTGTGTCTCCTGCCGCCGGCCTGTTCAATGACCAGCGGGCGAACGGTTTATGACTTTATAGACGGCCCGGCATTTATTGCCGCCGGAAAGTATGCTCGATTTACATGGCACGTGTATCGTAGTACGATGTATCGCCGTTTGGGTGAATCTGGCTCATATGGAGTATTTCCGAGGCTCGTTTGGCAAAGTTGCAGGCAATCTCCTGCAGGTCCTTTCGATACCAAAACGCTGGATCGGCTGTGATCCGTTCGCACGCATGGCGCAAGGACAGCCATTCGGGCGGGAGTCCATGCATGTCTGCAAACTCTTCCAGTGTTGGACCGCGTTGCGATGCAAACGGTTCGTTTACGCGGCAACCAGTGGCGAGGGATGTTGGTAATCCTAACATGACAATCAATGTCTACGCTGTCAGCAGGCACCGTAGCAATGGAACGCGTGTTCTACGTTGCCATGATGAACGTACTGACGCGTGGTTGGTGAAGTGAAGCCGTAGCTAGGGACAAAGCATGCCCACGGAGAGACTTAATGCGCTTTCGCGGATTGTGGATTGCACTCACGGTTGTCGTCGTAGTTTCATTCGCGGTGCTTGGTGGCGTTGGTTATCACGGGCTTGAAACTGCGCCGCCGATTCCATCCAGGGTCGTTTCCAGCGATGGGACGCTGCTCTTTACAGGGACGACCATCAAGAACGGGCAAAACGTCTGGCAATCCATCGGCGGACAGGAGATCGGTACCGTCTGGGGGCACGGTGCTTACGTTGCTCCCGATTGGACGGCCGATTACCTGCACCGTGAGTGCGTCTTTATCCTGGACGGATGGGCACGCCAACAGGGAGTTTCCGACTATGCATCCCTGAATGTGGAAGAACAAGCGGCATTGCAAGCTCGTCTGCAACAGATGCTACGGAGCAACACGTACGATTCCTCCAGCGGTGTGCTGACCGTGTCGGACGAGAGCGCGGCGGCATTCCACGAGCTTGCGTCTTACTATGCGGAGGTCTTTGGCAAGGGCAGAAGCGATTACGCTATACCGGCGGGCACGCTCACCGATCCCGTCAAGCAGCAGGAAATGGCGGAATTCTTTTTCTGGACCGCATGGGCGGCAAGCACCGATCGTCCCGGCGATCACGTGACGTATACGCAGAACTGGCCGCACGAACCGCTGGTGGGCAACCATGCCACGCCAAGCATGATCGTCTGGAGTGTTCTCAGCTTCGTGTTTCTCCTGGCCGGCATCGGTGGCATGGTCTGGTACTTTGGCAGCAAGAGCGGCAGGGAACGCGCGTGGGACGGCGTACCCGCCACGGACCCGCTCCTCGGTTTGCATCCCACTCCTTCGCAGCGCGCGACGGTGAAATACTTCTTCGTCGTTGCCGCTATGTGGGTCTTGCAGGTAGCAATGGGGGTCATCACCGCACATTATGGCGTGGAGGGCACCAGCTTTTATGGCATCCCCCTGGCGCGATGGCTGCCCTACTCCATCTCGCGTACCTGGCATTTGCAATTGGCAATCTTCTGGATCGCAACTTCATGGCTGGCCACGGGCCTATACATCGCACCAGCGGTCAGTGGGGTAGAACCGAAAGGCCAACGGCTCGGTGTTAACGCACTGTTCGTCGCCCTTGTGTTGGTCGTCGGTGGATCGATGGTTGGCGAGTGGTTGGGCATTGAACAGAAGCTGGGGAACCTGTGGTTCTGGCTTGGGTCGCAAGGGTATGAATACCTTGACCTGGGACGGATGTGGCAGATTCTTCTTTTCCTGGGACTAGTCTTCTGGCTATGGCTGATGTTCCGGGCCTTACGGCCCGCGCTGGCACGCCACGACGAGCAACATTCCCTGCTGATGCTCTTTCTTGTATCGGCGATTGCAATTCCACTCTTTTATTCGGCGGGCCTCATGTACGGCGAGCGTTCCAACCTCGTCACTGCCGAGTATTGGCGCTGGTGGGTCGTTCATCTCTGGGTGGAGGGATTCTTCGAAGTCTTTGCCACGGTGGTCATCGCGTTCCTGTTCACGCGATTACGATTATTGTCGATCGAGACGGCTACGCGAGCGGTCCTGTTCTCCACCGTCATCTTTCTCTCCGGCGGAATTATCGGAACCTTTCATCATCTTTATTTCACGGGAATGCCGACGTCGGTCATTGCTCTTGGCGCGGTCTTCAGTGCGCTGGAAGTGGTGCCGCTGGTGCTCGTGGGATTTGAAGCCTGGGAGAACATCCGCTTCGCTCGCGGTTCGAGCCCCGTACCGTGGGCCACGGCCTACAAGTGGCCTGTCTATTTCTTTGTGGCGGTGGCTTTCTGGAACTTCGTTGGCGCCGGCCTGTTCGGCTTTCTGATCAATCCGCCGATCGCACTCTATTACATGCAGGGGTTGAATACCACACCCGTTCATGCGCACACCGCGCTCTTTGGCGTCTACGGCATGCTCGGTCTGGGACTGATGCTCTTCTGCCTGCGTGCGTTGCGTCCGGGCCTGGCATGGAAAGAGAGACCTATCGCCATCGCCTTCTGGTGTATCAACATCGGCCTGACTGCCATGACGCTCTTAAGCATACTTCCGGTCGGGTTGATACAGGTGTGGGCCTCGGTGCGATACGGAACCTGGTACGCACGCTCGGCCGGATTCCTGCATGGTCCCGGTATGAATACGTTGCGTTGGGCGCGTGTACCGGGCGACAGCATTTTTGCTATCGGCGCTCTCGTGCTCGGTTGGTTCGTACTCGGACTGGTCACGGGACACTCCTACGATCGAAGCGGTCGCGTACTGGAAGGCGAGAGCGAAGTGCGTTCGAATACATAGAACTCCGAAGCGGAGGCTTGTGGCGCATCTGGACCAATCGGAGCGGGCAGAAAGTCGCAGTAAGAGTACACGTGGGCCTTTGACAATTCATCGCCGGTGTGAATGGCTGACATCAGGAACATGATCTCCCGCGACAGCGCGGAAGGTGATTGCCATCCGGTTCCAGCTATTGATGGCTATGATCGCCATCGTCAGGTCCACGAGTTCTTTCTCGGTGAAGTGTTTCCGTACAGATTCATAGACGGCGTCAGGGACCTTGTTGGTGCTGATATTCGTGACTGCTTCCGTCATGGCCAGCGCTGCACGTTCCCGCTCGGTGAAAAACGGTGCTTCGTCCCACGCGGCAACTGCATAGAGTCGCTGCTCTGTTTCTCCCATCGCGCGGGCATCTTTTGTGTGCATGTCCAGGCAGTGGGCGCAGCCGTTGAGCTGAGAGGCGCGGACCTTTACTAGCTCCAGCAGGAGCGGTTCAAGGCCACACTCGTCAACATATGTTTGTACTGCCAACAAGGCCACGCGAGCATTCGGAGCGATCTTGGGAACATCAACGCGGCGATACATTTCCACTTCTCCTTTAGTGTGATTTCCCGGAGTTAGAATCTTCGTTACGCTCGAACCACTCATTTACTTCCTTGTACGGGATGCCGTAGCGTTGAATGACTTCATAAGTTCCGGATTCGCACAATTCTTGTGCAATCTCACGCAACACGCCGAGCGCGGCACGGAATGGTCCCGATCCTAGACTGATCCGCCGTACACCCGCATTCTGCAACTCCTTCACGCTTGGCGAACCGGGCCCGCACAGGATGTTCAGCGGCCCCGGCGAGACTGGCAAAAATGCCTCGATGTCACCTAGATTTCGTAATCCCGGAATAAAGATGCAATCGGCCCCAGCCTCGCGATAGGCATTTGCCCGTCGAATGGTTTCCACTAATGCTTCCGCCGGTGGATAAAGGTTGAGCCAGTAGGCATCCGTGCGCGCATTAATCACCAATGGAACTTCGAGGTCGGTTGCCGCCTGCCGGATTGCGCTTATCTTTTCCACCTGCCGTTCGATTGTTGTCAGCTGTTCATCGTGTGTGCCGTCTTCGAGATTCAGTCCCACTGCGCCTGTTTGAACAAGTGCCTGCGCCGTGGCGTACATTTCCTCCGCTGTGCTTGCGTAGCCGGCCTCCATATCCGCGGTGACGGGGACGTTTACAGCCTGAGCAATCCGCCGAACCGCTTCCAGCATCTCGTCGCGGGTAATGCGTTGCCCGTCGGAATAGCCCAGGACATTGGCGCATCCGGCGCTTGTGGTTGCCACGGCGGGAAATCCCAGAGTCTCTAATAGTCGCGCGCTCGCCGCATCCCATGCATTCGGGAGCAACAGGACTTCTCGACGGTGGTGAAGCTCGCGGAAGATCTCAGCTTTTTGTTTGTTGCTTTGGGGCATTGGAAACTCTCTATTTGGAATCAATGTACGACAGCTCGCGTCTGATGACCAGTGGCCGACGAGTGCGGTGTGCCATGCGCGTCTGGCACTCCCATGACGATCATAGTGGCCATTCCGGAGGTTCGCATTCCGGGCATTGGATGTTGATAAATGCGAGCCAGTCCAGGATGTCCGCAACCGTTGGAAGTGGCTGTCCATCCTGCGTGCGATAGACGGCAGAGACTTCTCCAAACAGATCCGTAATGTACACTGCCGAAGAATCACTCCCATGGAAGTCAACGGCTCCGAATCTACGATGAATGCTTCCATCTACATCGATAAGTACCGGGTAGGGAACTGCCGCCGCGTACGTTCGTTCTACAGCCTGGCGAGGTATTGCACGTACGATGGCCAATACATCGGTCTTTTCATCCTTCAATTCTGCATAGTGGCCAGCGACATCTGACATCAATTGTGTTGTTTCCGGGTTATCATCCGAGAAGATCAGCACAAGATTTGCATGACCTCGGTAGTCCGACAGATGGATTGCGCGACCGAGCGTTGACGTCAGGGTAAAGTCAGGGAGGCGCTGCCCCTTGGCCGGTAATTCGTTCGGTGGAGTTACAACTCCTCCGGCAATTTCTGCCTGTGACATCTATCCTTGCCCCTCGTTCTTATAGGTCACAACTCTGCCCCAGAGACTTGCAGTTCCCCAAATACCGCGACGCAGGCATTCGAGTTGCACGATCTGGCTGTGGTCCACGAACAGGTTGACCTCGGGGCCGTAGTTCTTCACGTACCAGGCGAAGACTTCGGGATCGGCGGCCTCGAACATTACTTTTTCCAAGCCCAATGCATCGATGATCCGGGCAGGGACATCGGTGCGCCAAGTCTTGACATTTTCCGTGATACCCTCGCTCTCGATCATCACCATGTATGCACCGGCTTCCAGAAACCGCTTGGCCAACGCAATCGGCCATGCTGGATCGCGAGTGCCTTCGGCCTCCAATTCTTCGACGCGGGTGGCGCCTCCCGCCCCGAACTGGATTCCAACTTCCGGCTTTGCTTTCAAGCCCGCCCGCTGAACGCGCTCGATGACGCGCAACCAGTCGTCGGCAGGCAGGGTGATAAAACCGCTGGAAACTTCGACGATGTCGAAGCCCAGTTCCTTGCACTCGCGAATGTAATGGTCGACGGCTTCGGGGCCCTGGGTTAGAACGTACTCGATAAATCCGCCGGTTGAGACCAGCACGTTATTCGCGTGGCAGAGGTCAATCAGCTTCACCAGGGAGTTGCGAGGCATAAGGCTGAAAGAGCCGCCGGCAAATTTGACCGCGTCGACGTAATTACCCATGGTCTCCAGGATGTCCTGTAGATAGCGGGTGCCCATGGGCGTGTAATACGCTCCGCGAATCTCGGTCACGCCATGTATCCGAGGCTTTTCCTCGCGTTGATTCATGCGTAGGAACTGGAATGCTCGTTCTGTACTGGCCATGGCTATCGTCTCCCCATTGTGACAACGGTGTTTGGAGCACTCTGTGGCGTACCAACTTTGCTCAATTGGCTAATCAGATCGGCAATACTCCGCTCCTCCAGGTGGGCAATGGTATCGGCGAACTGGCTTCGTTGCTTCAGTGTGGTGAATGGTTTTGTTAGCCGTTCGAACTTGGCATAAGCGGAATCCCAACTCATGGGAAGGCTACCTGAGCCTTCCCATGTGCGGACCTCACGGTCAACGACACGCCCGTCACGCAGAGTGATAGCTACGCGAGAAGGCATCTCTCTGGGAAACTGTGCGGAGTAGGCTGGGTCAGGATGGATCGATACTTTCCCGATCAGCGTTTGAACATCGAGGCGGAGGATGCGATCCGGCGCGTATTGCTCGGGCATCACCTGGCCATCCAGTAGTGCGACAGCCACCAAATAAGGCAAGCTGTGATCGGCCTGTTCCTTGGTTCGGACGCTGTGCTTATCACCTTCCTCGCCGCCACCAATAATGTTGTACGCTACGTCAAAAACCGTCACATCTACTTGCTCGATGTCCTGGGGTCGGATATTGTACTGGCGCCGCAGCTCAAGCGTCGCTTCAATAGTGGTTTGCGAATGAATCTCGGCGTTGTATTTCTTCAGCGCCGTCCGGGGCACACGGTCCAGACCTTCTTCAGCCCAGTTCAGGGTGAAGAGCCCTGAAATGGCGTCCATCAAACCCTTATCGCCCTCCACGACTTCCAGAGGGCCGGTAATCCCCTGGCGTGCCAAAAGCACATTCCGCACGCAGTCCGCCGACATGTGAGGGTAAGCGAGGCCCTTCCAGTTCGACAACACGCCGGTCCGGGTCGCACGCAATGCGTTCAGCGCAGTTGCACTTATGGCAATCGCATTTGCGAGTTGTTGCTGGTCCAAGCCTAGAATCTTGCCAATTCCGGCCGTGGCACCGTACGCTCCCTGCACAGTGTGGTCGAACCCTCGTGCCCGTACCGGAGCTTCATCGCTGAGGCGGCATTGCACCTGGTAGGCGACGGCAAGAGCGGTCATCAGGTCGCAGCCAGACGCGCCGGCAAGTTCTCCCGCCGCAAGGATCGCGCCCAGATTGTCACTGGGATGGCAGGTTTCTCCCTTAGCGAGATAACTGTCATTGAAGTCCAGATAGCGAACCAAGGCTGCGTTGTAGAACGCCGCCGCATCTGGACGGGCTGAACCGCCGCCGATAAGAGTGCATCGTCCTTTCCAACCGAGTTCGCTCACGAAGTTCCGGAGCTTTGGAATCAGTGCGCCGTCCATGGCACCGATTGCACAACCCATGGAATCGAGGACACGGATTTTGATCTGCTCACGCGTTTCGTCGCTGAGCATCTCGCAGGAAGCCCGTGTTACAAAGCCAGCTATCTGTTCAACGTGCGTCATACTTGCCTCCGCCTATAGCTTCAGCTTCCGCTGATGGCGGTTTGCGTGCAATGAACCGGCCGTACCACGGTGAGGCACATTTGTAATCCGAGATCGCCGGAGGGCAACATGAGACTCGAGCGGGATTCTGAGCTCGTCGGGAATCACTTCCAACCGAGTGCCTCCGACTGTGATTCAGTGTTCAGATTCGCTCTGGACCGCGTGGAAGCCAGCGGGTGGCGGTCCGACTGGCGGCAGGCGACGGCGCGATTCCAGGAAGGAAAGCAGATTGTTCAACTGATCCGCTGTAAGTTTGCCGTTGTACGAAGGCATGTTTTCGGCACCGCTGTAAATGCGGGTAGCCATCTGATCTCGATTCATGCGATCCCCAACATAGGTCAAGTCCGGACCGCGGATGCCGCCATACCCCGCCACGGTATGGCAGAACTCGCACCCTTTGTTGTAGAAAACCCTGGCTCCCTCGGCGACGGGACCCGTGGTGACACCCACCACTTGTGCCGGAAGAGGCGGGGCGTCCAAGCGGGGCGCCCAAGGTGCGCGATAGCCTTCATAGGAATAATGGGCAATGATGATTACGATGAGGGCAACAATGACAAGTGACCACGGCCTGCGTAAGGGACTGCGTTCTCCCTTGGGTGCAACCAAGGGAAGCAGTACAAGGAAGAGTCCAAAAATGAGCGGGCCGAGGACGATGACCCAGTCTTCGGACCACCTTGGGATCAAGGTAAGGAGGGCAAAGTACCAGAGAAAATACCAGTCTGGACGCGGCGAGGCCTGGATGATTGTGGGATCGGGAGGACGGCCCAGCGGTGCGGGGCCGACTGCGATCGCAAGACCTACGATCACCAGAACAACCAGGAGACCAAACACGATATCTCGCCACGCCGCGTCCGGCCAGAATGGAACACCATCGCGCTCAAGTTCGGCGTGGTACGTGGCGCGATACGTGCGAGGATCGACCGGACGACCTCCCTTGGGTGGCTCAGAGATCCCGTTGTAAAGCACAAGATAGAGGTGGAGCCCGAGAAACAGAAAAATCAGCGCGGGCACAAAGAACACATGCGCGGCAAAAAAGCGGCTGAGGGTGGCGCCACCGACAGTGCTGCCGGCAAGCAGGAAATGACCCAGCCAGCTTCCAATCACGGGCATGCGGCCAGCTTGCTCCGAGGCGACGACCGCAGTCCAAAACCCGTTCTGGTCCCACCGCAACAGTTGACCGGTGAAGCACATAAGGATGGTGAATAAGAGCAGGCCGACGCCGGTGAGCCAATTCATCTGGCGCGGATACTTATACGCCCCCATCAGGTACACCCGGATGGCGTGAATACCGATGAGGATAATCATGGCCGAGGCACCGAAATAGTGAATTCCACGGATGATGCGACCGACCGGGTTCATGGTGATGAATCGAAGGCTGTCGTAGGCCTGTCCCGAACCAGTGACGTATGCGCTCGCGAGCGCGATGCCGGTGACAACCTGCAAGAGGAAGACAAAAAGAGTTGCGCTTCCGAGTACGTAGAACCAGCCAATCTTCTTTGTACGCGGGACGGGATGAGCAAGAATCCACCCAGCCGTTTTAGAGGCGCCAGTGAGGTCGTCGAACCATCGCCAGATTTGTTTGAGCCAACGCATCGCAGTTCTCAACGGGTGGTAATCGGTAACGGGCTGGACTGGATTTCGACCATCCCCTGGTTTATGCGGACGGGGTATGTCACGAGCGGCTTGGGCGGCGGGCCAGAAGCAACGGTTCCATCGCTGTAGAACACACCACCATGGCAGGGACACATGAACAACCCAGCATCCGGCAGCCACCGCACCGGGCATCCCAGATGTGTGCAGTTGATGGAAAATGCCAGGAACTGGTCTTCACTCACTCGCCGCAACCAGGCAGCAGTTCTCGCGGTAACTCCAGCCCACGGCAGAGAACTTGGATCGGAAAACGAGACTTCCACTGTCTGCCCTACATGGAAGTCGGAGACTTTGCCGACAGCGCGCCAGATCCTTGGCATCTTGCGCAACCCGAGGAGAAACGCGACGCTTGGAATCGCCACGATGGCCGTGGCGAAGGCGCCGGCGAAGATCGCGATTCGGGAAAGAAAAGACCGGCGGCGCATGTCTTCCGGCATGTCGCCGTGCTCGTCTTGTCGCGGATACTTGTTGGGAAGCACACGGAGGAGCGGCACGCCAGAAGCTTGGGGCACTTCGTGGGGACTCTCTGGGCTGACAAAATGCAGACGACCGCCACGAAACACGGATAAAACCAAACTCAAGGGCAGAACACCGAGCAGATGCGTGGAACGCCCGAGGAGCGAACTAAATCCATGGTTAGGCGAATCGGAAGACACTGCAGCGCTGTCTGGCGGCGGTTGCGGCGGGCCAGTCGCAACAAAGCTTCTCTGTTCTTTACGCGGTTCCCGATACCAGACAACCACTTGGTAAGGACGCCAAAGGTACTCAATAGGAATCGCGAAGATGTGCACCAAGCGGCTGAATGGAAAGAGCAGAATAATGGCAAATCCCCACACCATGTGAAATTGGACTAACCCAGGAAGAGCGTTGACGGCGCTGATGTCGGGGTGCAGGCGTACCAGCGACCATAACCACGGCACAGCGGTGCTCAGGTACCAACGCGATCCCCAGCGGTCGAAGACAGCCACGCCGATGCCAGTGAAGACCTGAACGAGGAGGAAAAATAGCAACACCCAATCCATCCCAGAGGTAACGGAGCGGGCGCGGGAATCGGTGGGTAGCCGCCGGACGATCAAAACAACGATACCGAGCGCGGCGAAGAGCGCGAGGGCCAGACCGACGGCCTCAAAGATGAAAAGACGCGTGCCGTTGCCAAGAATTGTCGCAGTGACACCGGGAAACAACCACGCTAGAAGGTGAGCCAGCAGGATGAGCGTGATGCCGTAGTGCCAGGGCACGGAGCCCCAGAACAGTTTTCGATTCTCCAATAGTTGCGAGGAGAGGCTGGAATAGGTATAGCGCCCGCTGATGTAGCGGTGTATCCCGGCGCCAACGGCCAGGATTACCGCGACGTAGGGGAAGACAATGAAGAGAACGGTATCCATGCAATCTCCCGATCATGAAGCCTGTAGTTGTCTTCCTGCCGCCAAGCGAGCAGGAGTGCCTGTGACAACGATGCATAGGGATTGTCGGGTTTTAGCGCTCGAAGCAGATGCTGGAGCGCAGGAATTAGACAGTGATGGACGAGCTCAGCGCGCTCCTCATCCGCGCCGGTCAGAGCAAGGAAGCGGAGTACGTTGGCCAGGTGGTCTGGAAGTTCGACGGTATCGGTCAGTCCCGATTGTCGATAGCGCTCCCGCAACATTGCCATGAACAGATTCCGGCGTGTGTCTTCGCCGAAGAGATGATGGCCGACGTAGGGTGACGTTTCGGCCTGGAGGTCGAAGGTGTCGATGTAGAGTTCCTGCAAACGAGGCACACCCACCTGCCCTACCTGACGGCGAAAAGCCTGGAGCAAGGTCTGGATCTCGCCGGAACTAAGGACGAGGCATTGATCCACGTAGATCAAGAAGTCAGCCCGAGGATACTCGATAAGATTTGCCAGCGCGCTGTATAAGCTCATGATTACAATCCCCGATGCGGTTCACGCAGAAAACCCATCCCGCCGCCCTCCTGCCGCACTTGCGTGATTTGCACCAAGCCGATCGCAGCTTCACGAGAAAACGGTGGGATGACAAAACGCTCGTCAAATCCCGCGATCGCCGTCAGCTGGTACATTGCTTCGATCTCTTCCGGGGTGATACACGCGGCTGCCAAGACATCCGCGACCTTACCGGATTCCACGTCGCCGACAGTTTCTGCGCGTTTATAGAGTCGAGTAGCAATCAGCTTGCGGTACACACCAGTGACTAAGTCCACATTTCCGGCAGAGAAAAGACTGGCCATGTAACGCATTGGCAAGCGGGCGTTTTCAATTGAGGAGAAAAAGTCGCAGGTGTTGTCGTAGATTTCGTCGTGCATGGAACCAGCAACAGGTAGCAGAGGTGGAACGTAGAAAAGCATCGGCAGGGTGCGAAATTCGGGATGAAGCGGCAGAGCGATTTTCCACTGTTTCACAAATTTGTAGACGGGAGATTTCTGGGCACTCTCAATCATCTTGTCCTCGACCCCGTCTTCTCTCGCCTGGGCGATGACCGCAGGGTCAAAGGGATCAAGAATGATCTCGCGTTGTGCTTCGACTAGTTCCTCCTGCGGACTTTTGGCCGCTTGCTCGATTCGATCCGCATCGTAGAGCAGAATGCCGAGGTACCGAATCCGTCCCGGACAGGAATGCATGCATGCAGGCGCTTGCTGCGTCTCCAGTCGCGGATAGCAGAGGATACACTTCTCCGACTTTCCGCTGGCCCAGTTGTAATAGACCTTTTTATAGGGACAGCCGGAAACGCACATGCGCCAGCCCATGCATTTTTCCTGGCTGACCAGCACGATGCCATCTTCTCCACGCTTGTAAATTGCTCCCGCGGGGCAGGCCGCGACGCAACTGGGGTTGAGGCAGTGATTACAAATACGTGGCAGATAAAAGAAGACGAGGCGCTGCGTTTCAAACATCTGCTGCCGCTCGGCATCGGTAAGCGCCTGTAGGTTGGGATCGTTGGCGGCGTACACGGATGATCCACCGAGGTCGTCGTCCCAGTTCGGCCCCGCCTCGATCTGCATTTCCTGTCCAGTGACCAGCGAGACGGGCGCAAACACCGGTTGATCGGAACCTTGCGGAGCATCGATCACATCGCTGTACTTGTACGTCCAGGGCTCGTAGTAGTCGTCGAGGCTGGGCAATTTTGGATTGAACGCAAGGTTCAGCAACTCGCCGGATCGGGTGTTCAATTTGAGCCGTAGGTCATTGCCGTGCAGCTCCCATCCGCCGTCGTACTCCTCTTGATCCTCGTAGAGTGTCGGATAGCCGGTTCCGGGCTTGGTCTCTACATTGTTCCACCACATGTATTCCGTACCTGGGCGGCCAGTCCACAGGTTCTTACACGCCAAACTACAGGTATGGCACCCGATACATTTGTCCAAGTGGAATACCATCGAGACCTGACAACGGACGTGCATTTGTATGCTCCTTCAGATAAGAGGCTTGCCCGGAAGCTTGCGCACGATCACATAGGTGTCGCGATCGGAAGCTGCGGGGCCGTAGTCGTTGAACCGGTAGCTGAACTGCGCGTATCCACCGGCCATCAGAACCGGCTTGAGTCGCAAGCGCGTGACACTGTTTGTCCCGCCGCCTCGGCGGTTGGCTCGCAAGGGTGATTTGGCAAAAGGCATGGTGCGTTCAGGCGCGTGATAAAAGAGCGCGACGCCCCGGGGAATACGCGCACTGATGACGGCACGAGTCACGATGACTCCATTGTCGTTGTAAGCCTCTATCCACTCGTTATCTCTGACATCGAGTTGTTCGGCATCGCGGTCGTTCATCCAGAACGGTTCAATGCCGCGGGAGAGCGTGAGCATTCGGAGATCGTCGGAATAAGTGCTGTGGATGTGCCACTTGCCATGGGGCGTGAGGCAGTTCATCACGAGGGTGTTACCCTCAGGCACGCTTTTGATGAGATTGAGCGAAGCGTCGAGACTGATGCTTGGCTTGAAGGTGGGCAGGCTTTCTCCGAAAGCCAAGTAGGCTTCATGATCGAGGTAGAAATGCTGCCGCCCGGTGAGCGTACGCCAAGGGACCAGACGCTCGATATTCTGGCAGAATCCACTATAAGCGCGGCCGTCATTCGTGATGCCAGACCAGCAGGGACTGGTGAGGATGCGGCGAGGCTGGCGAGTAAGCGCCAGAAAATCATAACGAGTGGAGCGATTCCCCTCCGCCAGATCGGCAAGGCGCAGTCCCGTCTCGTGCTCCCTCGCCTGGAATCCGCGATAGGCAACTTCACCGTTGGTTTCCGGGGCGAAAAACAAGACCATATTGGCGGCATGAACAGGATCGACTAACGACGGGAATTTTCCGTCGGGGAACTCGTACGAAGGCACCATGGCGGCAAACTGATCGTAGAGGTCGCCGATCGGGATGTGAATGCCGCGATCTTCCACACCCTCTTCCTTGATTCGTGGCCCCAGCGAACAGAAGCGGTGAAAGAGCTTGGTGTAATCACGTTCCACAACCGAGAGATGCGGCATGGTCTTGCCGGGTACGGGATCACATTCGCCTTCATACCACCGCTTAACCTCGGGTTGGGCCAGTTCATCGGGCGTGTCATGCAGTAGCGGCGTAGCGACGAGATCGCGAAAAGGCGCGGGGAAGTGTGCCGCACTCAGCTCGCTCACCTTGTGCGCCAGAGCTTTGAAAATGTCCCAGTCGGGCTTGGACTCCCAGCAGGGAGGAACTGCAGCGCCCAGTGGGTGGATGTAGGAGTGAAGATCAGTGGTATTGAGGTCGTCTTTTTCATACCAACTGGCGGCGGGAAGGACAACATCGGAGTACAGCGCCGAGGTGTCCATGCGGAAATTGAGATCGACGACAAGATCCATTTTTCCGTTGGGAGCCTGCTCGTGCCAGACCACGTCCCGTACCGAACCTTGTGCGAGATCTTCGGCAATGGCGGTATCTTGCGTACCCAGGTAATGCTTGAGGAAGAACTCGTGCCCCTTGGCGCTCGACAGGATGGCATTAGCGCGCCAGATGATCCACACACGCGGCCAATTCCCGGGCGCATCAGGGTCTTCCATGGCAAAACGTAGCTTGCGGCGGCGGAGTTGGTCCACAACCCAATCCACTATTTGCTGGCTTGAGTTGGCGCCATCGCTCTCCGCCCTGTGTACAAGTTCCAGCGGGTTGGCGTCGAACTGCGGGTAAAAAGGGAGCCAGCCCATGCGTACGGCGTCCGACTGCAAGTCCATCACATGTGATTTGGCAAACACGCCGCCGTCCGGAGGAGCATCGTGTAATCCTTTTTCATATCGCCATTGATCGGAGTGCACGTAATGATATGAAGGCCCGTTCTGCAGACGAGGAGGAGAAACCCAATCGGAAGCCATGGCAAGAGCTGACCAGGATGCGGCTGGCACCAGCTTCTCTTGGCCGGTGTAATGGTTGAGCCCGCCGCCATTGACGCCTACGCATCCGCACACGATGAGGGCGGTGATGGCGGTGCGATAGTGCAGATTGCTGTGGTACCAGTGATTCAGTCCGGAACCGATGATAACCGTGCATCGGCCACGAGTTTTTTCCGCCGTCCCGGCAAATTCACGAGCGAATTGAAGGACGGTGTCGCGACCCACACCGGTGTACTGTTCCTGCCACGCCGGGGTGTAAGGGATCGTCGCATCCGAGTAGTCCAGCGGGTATTCGCCGCTTAATCCACGCGAGACGCCAAATTGCGCCATGAGCAGGTCGTAAACGGTCGTCACCGTTACTTCGCCATCGCTGGTTGTGATTCGCTTGATGGGGACACCGCGTTGAAACGTACGTCCGCTGGCGGGATCGGTAAAGCGCACCTGGACCTCGCCATCGTTCTGGTCAAGCAGTGTCAGCAATGGATCAATGTCAGATCCGTCGAGCCCGTCTTTCGGCTCCAGGTTCCACTGACCCTTTTGCTGCTGCCAGCGGTAGCCAATAGAGCCGCGTGGCATACGCGATTCGCCGGATATGCGATCCACGACGAGAAATTTCCAATCGCCGTTCTGGACATTCCGATAGCGTTCGATGCGGTTTGCGCGGAGAAAACGTCCGGCAACGTAACTGTCACCGCGTTTCTCCAGCGCGATCAGGAAAGGGCAATCGGAATAGCGGCGAAGATACTCGTTGAAGTATGGCACCGTTCGCTGGACGTGGAACTCGGTGAGGATGACGTGGTTCACCGCCATCCAGAAGGCGCCATCCATGCCGGCATGTACGGGAACCCACCAGTCAGCCAGCCGTGAGACCTCACTGAAATCAGGAGAAAGCGCAACCAGCTTCGCGCCGTGGTGGCGCGCCTCGACAGCAAAATGCGCGTCCGGGGTGCGAGTCATATTCAGATTGCTGCCGGCGACGACAATGTATTTGCTGTTGAACCAATCCGCGCTCTCGGCAACGTCCGTCTTTTCACCCCAGGTTTCGGGTGACGCGGGGGGAAAGTCCGCATAGAGGTCGTAGAAACTTAGGAGCGGTGCGCCAAATAGTTGCAGAAAACGGGAACCGGCGGCGTAGCTGATCATTGACATGGCGGGAATCGGGGAGAAACCCACCACGCGGTCCGGTCCGTACTTTTTTGCGGTGTGCAGCAGTGAAGCTGCCACGATTTCAAGTGCGTCATCCCAACTGGCGCGACGGAATCCGCCTTTGCCGCGAGCTGTCTGGTACTGCGTGCGAAGCTCTTCGTTGTCCACTAATGAGGCCCAAGCCGCAACCGGATCGGCGTGCGTGGCACGGGCATGGTACCAGGCGTCGAGGAGCACGCCTCGAATGTACGGATACTTGATGCGCAGGGGACTATAGATATACCAGGAGTAAACGATGCCTCGCGGGCAGCCGCGCGGTTCGTAGAGAGGGAGATCAGACTTCAACTTCGGATAGTCGATTGCCTGCATCTCCCAGGTGACGATGCCGTTTTTGACGTAGACCATCCACGAGCAGCCGCCGGTGCAATTCACTCCGTGCGTACTGCGTACAACGGCATCATGCTGCCAGCGGTTGCGGTAGAAGTCTTCCCAGGACCGTGCCTGCGGATCGATCAAATCGCGAATCCACGTCATCGGGTCCTCCTGTCCATACCGGCGCGCTTCAGTAATTTTTGCCGAACCGAATGCACTCGTCCGCGTCCCGACATCCAAGTGATACCGATCAGAACTCCCAATCCGAGCAGACCGGCACCCCCGAAAATCCTTGTGAAACCGCTTGAGCGCTGGGATTGATCGGCGTTTTGAAAGAAGGCCGTCAAGTCACGCTCTTCCTGACCGGTCAACTGCCGCTTCAGGAAGAGCGCGTTCATGGCGGGGAAGTAGAGAGTACGCAACGCATAGTGCATTCCGTCTGGACCAAGTTTGGTGTATTCGTGCGTGAGATCGGGAGCCATGGTGCCGCCGCCAGGGAATGGAAGTGTTGCCGTGCTATGGCACGACGCGCACGCAGGTCCGCCGTTCTGGAATCGCGTGCGGCCGGTGAACAGATCCTTTCCGGCATCGACGTTTCCGGGCAGCGCGGCAGCGGACGGTTGGATGGGGGAATTGGACTGTAGCGGGACGGCTGCTTCTTTTGTTGAGGTTTGCGATGGCGGTGTCTGGCTAACTGCTGTTGAGGGAACCACACAAAGTAGAACAATGAGCAGCGCAATGTGGAGGAGATGATTGCACAGGCGTTTCCTTGAAGCGGGAGAAGCGCCGAAGTTGCACACTACAGTCATGATCCTTCAGATCCTCAGTCGTTCATACGCCCACTTTCCTCGCAGCGAATTGCTTCCGGGAAAAGTTTCTCGTCTTCCTTGCGGACATGTTCCGCCATGTCGAGCGACAGTGCCCGCAGACGATTCATGGCGCTGAGATAGTGGACGGGTGCGTCAGGCGCGGAGGTGAATCCATGGCTGATCTCGTCCATCATCTGTAACAGCTTGTCTCCGAAAACGTGGTCTTCCTTCATGAATGCGATAGCGTTGCTCAGCGGGCCAAAAGAATTAATCGGCGCCGGCCGGTCTTGCGCGACGGTAGTTTCCATGCGCTCGATGAGAGGGAAAAGCGTAGTTTCTTCCCGCTTCATGTGCGCTTCCAACTCGCGCCGAAAGCGAAGAAATACTGGGAGCATGGCGGGCGCGACCGTTCGAGACTTGCCCGCGTCGTCGCGTGCGGCCTCCGTCAGTAATACTTCAATAGCGGGCAGTTCGCGCTTTAGATACGCGTGATGCTGATCAATGATCGTGGAGATAAGAGCGTGAAGAGGACCAGTAGGATGAACGGCGTCATCCAGATTGCGAAGACTCTGTGCGGCAATTTTCGAAGGAAGTGTTGCCATCCCCAGCCCCACGCCAAGCGGCACTCCGTAGGAGCGCACCGATTCAGTGGTCGAATTATACACTGAAACATATCGTGGGACGATATAATAAAAATCCTCGAAAAGACGATTTGGAATCCGGCGATGCTACCACGTCAATCGCGCGTGTCGCCCTTGTGCCGCCGGGGCGCCCAGAGCGGATAATCTAGGCCCGCGAGCCGATTGATCGCGAACGCCTGGGCAGTCATCAGCACAACCGCAGCTTCCATGATCACCAGTTGACGAGGTTGGCTTAGTATCCCGAGACTCACAATCAAGGTTGTTGCGCCGGCAGGAGGATGCGGAACGCGGAGCCACACCATGGCTCCGGAAGTGGCTGCCAGGGACAGGGCCGCCGCACCGATTCGCGCAAGTGTTACGCCCCCGGACGTAACGGGAGCGGCATTCGTCAGGCCAAAAGCAGCCAAGCTGCCGTAGCCGGCCAGGATTCCGACCAGATGGCCTGCAATCGTATTACGCGGCGAGGAGGCCTCTGCAAGCGGCTGATAGAATTCCAAAAACGCGGTGGGGCCGAGGGACGGGAATACAAAAGCGTTATGTGTCGCCCACGCCACCAGCGACAGAGTCGCAATCGAGATAAGACCATTGACAAACGCGAACACACCTAGAACCGCGATGCGGTCGTGACGTTCCGCGAGTGCAGTGAAACGGAATCGTCGAGCCAACCCCAGCACGATCTCATACATCTTGCCCCCGATGGGGCCTGTGCGTTGTGCCATGGTTATCGGTTCCTCAGTATCCGTTTGTCACAACATGTGAAATCTCCAGAGTTGGCGGCGATCTCTAATGGCGCAAGCCCAGGCTGCGCTTTCCCGTCAGGACTTCGATCTTCTGCTCGTACAGGATGATCTGGTCGATCATCGGATATCCGGGTTCGAACGTCCAGGAAGGATCGCCGTGCTTGGCCAACAGGCGGTCGAGAAACCATGACTTCTTCTCGCGATCGTGGTACAGAATGCGAACGGGACCAAACACGATAACGCTTGTGTAGACAAGCGCGGAATCGCAGGCAAATTGTTCGCCTTTATGCAAATTGCCGATTTCTGACACAGTCACGCATATCCGTGGGTCGTGCTGCACATTCGTCAGAAAATGTCCCTGGTGCGCGCCTGTGTGGAGGTAGAGCACGTCACCTCCCTCATAGATGTAAACCAATGGGGCGACATAGGGCCAACCGTTCGCGTCCACGGAACCAACATGGGCTGTCATCTGCGTTCTTAAAAAGTCGCGAGCATCGGCGTCGGCCATTTTGCGCTTTGCGCGAAACATCTGGCCGCGTAGATCCGTTGCTGCCGAGGTAGCGTCCCTGTCTGTCATTGTGCGTTGCCCCTTCGTGATTCGTTCGATGCCGTTGTATTTTGGCCCGCCACGTTGTTACGCGGCATTGTGAATGGTCTTTCTACCTTTCATTTTCGATTCAAGGAACTGTTTGAGAGCAACGGCGTTGTTGTGCTCGATATCATGGGAGCTATACACAAGGGTCACGCGATCCTTTCGAGCCCGCGCCAGGAGCGGCTGCCACGCGTGTGGGTTTGCCTCTAGTTCAGCGAAGTAGCGCTGCCGGAACTCATTCCATTTCGTTGGATCGTGGTGAAACCACTGGCGCAACTCACTACTGGGCGCGACCTCCTTGAGCCACTCTTCCACCCGCAGGTTTTGTTTCGTTACCCCCCGCGGCCATAGCCGTTCAACGAGAAATCGTGTGCCGTCATCGTTATGGGCGGTCTCGTAAGCACGCTTGAGGTGAATCATACCGCTGCTCCTTTCGGTGTCTTTTGGCAGTAACCCAGTTTGGCCAATGGACCAGTGCAGCCGTGCGATAAGAACCCAGCCGTCAGCGCCACGGCCCTCTCTCGAAGTACTCCTGAAGCGGCGCTCCCGGACATCGAGCCTGAAGTATAATATATCGTGGAACGATATATAGACAGAGCGGGTGTCCCGTTTGCTCGACCCAAATACGCTCTACCTGAGGAGGCAGCATGGCTGTGGGCCCGTCTTCCCATAAGTCTGTTCTGACAAAGCGCGAAGAAATTGCGGAAGGAACGATGGCTTTCCATTTCTCCCGGCCGAAAGATTTTGAATTTCGGGCCGGCCAATCGGTCGATCTGACGCTGCTCAATCCCCCGGAGTCGGATGGGGAAGGGAATACGCGAGCATTCACGATTGCGAGTGCGCCATCCGACAGAGACCTGATGATCGCGACTCGCATGCGCGACACAGCATTTAAGCGCGTGTTGCGCGAAGCCCCCTTGGGATTCGAGGTAAACATCGAAGGACCGGGTGGCTCGCTTGTTCTGCATCGAAAAGCAGAGAAGCCGGCGGTGTTTCTCGCCGGAGGCATAGGGATCACGCCCTTTCTGAGCATCGTTCGCCAAGCGACACACGAGAAAGCGTCGCATCACCTCCACCTGTTCTATTCCAACCGGCGCCCGGAGGATGCCGCGTTTCTAAACGAATTGGCCGCGATACAGAACCCAAACTTTCATCTCGTCGCAACCATGACCGAGATGGAAGCTTCTCACCGCGAATGGAAGGGAGAGACCGGAGTCATCAATAAGGACATGCTCGTAAGGCATCTTCCTTCACTCCAAGGGCCGATCTATTACCTGGCGGGGCCGCCGGGAATGGTGGCAGCAATGCAACGGATGCTGATCGCCGCCGAGGTGGATGAGGACGACATACGCATGGAAGAGTTCTCCGGTTACTAGCCCTTCACGTTAGGCCGGCTGCGACCATAGCGACGCCTCGAACGATGCCATCAAGGAACTTCCACGAGATAGGGTAAGGGCAACGCTCAGTGCGCCAACGTCTGTTCAAAGGCGGCAACAATTTTGTCGACCGAGACAACACAAAACTTTTCCAATTCGCTCGCCGCGGGGAGTAAGGGAACGTCTGGCGCAGCGACTCGGAGAATAGGTGCATCGAGACAGTCAAACGCCTGCTCAGCGATGATCGCTGATACTTCCGCTCCAATACCCAACGTACGATTGTCCTCATAGATCACGACGGCGCGGCTTGTTTTGGCCACCGATTCCAGAAACGTATCCTTGTCCAGCGGAGCCAATGTGCGCAGGTCCACTACTTCCACTTCGACGCCATGTTTCCGCTTCATTTGCTCAGCCGCTTGCAGCGTAAGTTGCAACGTATATCCATAAGTGATTGCGGTGATGTCCCTTCCTTTGCGCCGGATAGCAGCCTTCAGCAGCGGAACGGTATAGTCGCCGTCTGGTACCTCTTCCTTAATTGAGCGGTACAGCTTTTTGTGCTCAAAAAACATGACCGGATTGTCATCGCGTATTGCCGCCTTCAAAAGTCCTTTTGCGTCGTAGGGCGTGGATGGCGCGACGACAACAAGGCCGGGAGTGTGAGCGAACCACGTTGTGTTGCTCTGCGAATGATAGAGCCCCCCACCAACACCTCCGCCGTAGCAGATGCGGATTGTCATCGGACAGGTCTGCGTGCCTGCACTGCGATACCGCAGTTTCGCCGCTTGTTGGGTGATTGCGTCCATGGCAGGCGTAATGAAGTCAACGAACTGGATTTCCGGTACTGGCCGCATTCCAGCCATTGCCGCGCCGATCGAGGCACTGATGATGACGCCTTCCGCCAGCGGTGAGTCGATCACGCGCTCGCTGCCGAATTCATCCAACAGGCCCTTTGTGGCCTTGAATGCTCCGCCCATCTTGCCGACGTCTTCTCCCATGATGAAGACGCGAGGGTCGCGCGTCATCTCTTCGCGAAGCGCCGCATTAATCGCGTCAATGTAGGTCATGACTGCCATAGCGAATTCCTTATCCTACTCGCCGAAGACTCTCAATTAACTGCGGCTCCCATACCGTGCGCTCCAGTTCACGCTCCCGGATGCTGAATGAGTAGACGTGGTCGAGGGCCTCTTCGCCCGTGGGAGGCGTTGAGTTCTCCGCGAACTCAACGGCGTCGTCGATTTCGCGGGTGAACTCTGCTGTTAGTTCGTCCTTCCACTGGTCGGACCATAGGTGGCTGGATTGCAGATACCGCTCCATGGCGGGAAGTGGATCGCGCGACTTCCAATATGCAAGTTCGCTGGGATCGCGGTATTTGGCAGGGTCAATTTCGGAGTGCCCATACCAGCGGTAGGTCTTGCACTCCAGCAGAGTTGGTCCCCCACCACCGCGCGCCCGGTCAATGGCTTCGCGCATGACGGAGTACACCGCAGTCACATTATTGCCATCCACGGTGACGCCGGGAATGCCATAGGCCTGTGCCTTAAGACTGATGTCTCCGACGGCTGTCTGCAAAGCCACCGGCACGGACTCGGCATAGCCATTATTTTCGACAACGAAAACGATCGGCAGGCTGTGTACACCGGCAAAGTTCACGGCCTCATGCCAGAACCCAAGGCTGGTGGAGCCCTCTCCAGAGAGCGCTACTACGATGTTCGGTTTGTGCTGCATCTTGTACGCAAGAGCCACGCCGGTGCCAATATTCAATTGCGCGGCAATCGTGGAGGACGGCGTGATGACGTTCAAGGGTGCGTAGCCGCAGTGCGCCGGTGCAGACCGGCCCTGGTCGGGACTGATCTTGCGACCGAAAATGTGGGCAAACATCAGCCGCAACGGGGTGCCCTTCATGATGTGCGTAACAAAATTGCGATGCGAGGGTGCGGTGGTATCTTCCGGCAAGAGATCCAGAGTCGCACCAACCTCGGTCGCCTCCTGGCCAACAGCCGCGAAATAGTTTCCGGCAAATCGCCCTTGACGGTAAAGGAGCCGAATGCGTTCCTCAACCATGCGACACTTCAACATGTATGCATAGAGACGGCGAAGCAATGCCGGATCAAGCGTTTCGTTATGTTGTTCCTCAGAACCTTCCGGCTGGAGACCGTCAATCGGATCAATTGTGGTTGCCATCTTGCGCTCCCAACAAAGAGGCCGCTAACAGCGGCTTGCCTCAATTCCATGTTCATCTGCCAGTCATTCCGCAGCAATGAACCGTCCGTACTAAGGAGTGAAACAGGAATACCAATTGGAGGGGCAGAGTACTACGCAGGCAAGGTTTCTGTGCAGAAAACAGCGTGGCAGAGGGACAACCGATCAGCATGCCTCAGGGTACAGTCAAAAGATTCGCCTGGTTAATCTCCCGCTGCGGTGCTTTCCGCCGCGGGCGTTTCAGTGGTTGACGATCGCCGCAACAATTCAGCCCGAAGTTGGCGCGCAGCGAGAACCATATTTGTAAGCGCCGGGCGAACCTCATCCCAGCGACGTGTTTTTAATCCGCAGTCCGGGTTCACCCAGAGTTGCTCTGGTCGAAACACGCGCAGGGCTCTTCGAAGCAGAAGTTCAATTTCCGCCACGTCTGGAATTCGAGGGGAGTGAATGTCATACACTCCCGGGCCGATGGAGTTCGGATAGTTGCCCAGTGAGGACTCATCCAATAGCTCCATACCCGAGCGCGCTGCCTCAATGGAAATTACGTCAGCATCCATTTCGGCGATTGCCGGAAGGATGTCTCCGAAATCGGAATAGCACATATGGGTGTGGATCTGCGTCGCATCATTTACAACAGCAGTGGCTAGACGGAAGGCGGCGACGGCCCATCCCAGGTAGCTAGGCCGGTCCTCCATGTGCAGAGGTAAGCCTTCACGCAGGGCAGGCTCGTCGACCTGAATCACATGAATCCCGGCGGACTCCAGATCTCGAACCTCCTCTCGCAGCGCCAATGCGAGTTGGCGGCAAGTCTCATCGCGCGGCAAATCGTCGCGCACGAACGACCATTGCAGCATGGTGACCGGGCCGGTCAGCATGCCCTTGACCGGCAACGAGGTGAGGGATTGTGCATAGCGAGATAAGGCGACTGACATGGGAACAGGCCGGGAAACATCTCCAAAGAGAATTGGCGGCTTTACGCAACGTGAGCCGTAGCTCTGTACCCAGCCATTCCGCGTGAACGCGAACCCGTCCAACTGCTCCGCGAAATATTCAACCATGTCGTTGCGCTCGAACTCACCGTGAGCGAGAACGTCAAGCCCTATCTCCTCCTGAAAGCGCACGGCCCGCTGCGTCTCGGTCTGAAGGAAGCTCTCGTATTCTGCCCGCTTTAGCTGTCCCGCTCGAAATGATGCCCGCACGCGCCGGATATCCGGAGTTTGCGGAAATGACCCGATGGTAGTGGTGGGTAAGATTGGAAGAGGCATAACCTCAGACTGTTTCGCACGCCTCTCCGGGAAGTTGCCATGGCGGTGGAACATGGCCTCGTCGATTGCAGCCGTACGAGTACGGACATTCAGGTTACGGACCTTGGGCGACGAATTCCGCTGCTTCATCAGTTGACGATTGTGCTCCAGACGTTCCGAGACTTCAGGCGAGTTCTCCGTTGCGGCCCGGGCCAGAAATGCCAACTCATCCAGCTTCTGCTTGGCAAACGCCATCCAGCCGCGCAACTCGGAATCGAGTTCGTGCTCGTTATCCAGATCTACTGGCACATGCAATAAGTTGCAAGAAGGAGCAATCTGGATACGGTCGGGCCCCACACGGTCAACCGCGCTTCGCACTAGTTCCAGAGCACGTTCAAGGTGGGTGCGCCAGACATTGCGCCCATCAATCAAGCCGAGAGAGAGTGTCATTCGTTCCGGGGCAAATTGCAGCGCGGGCAGCAATTGCTCTGGTGCGCGAACTAAATCGAGGTGCAGCGCTGCGACTGGAAGGCTAAGGGCTGATCGCAGGTTTTCCCGCAAGCCCGAAAAATACGTTGCGAGCAGAATGTTCGGAGCACCGGATGATCCCGCGAGGCGTTCGTACACCTGCGCATACTGCATCCGTTCAGCAGGTTCCAAATCCAGCGCCAAAAACGGTTCGTCTACCTGAACCCATGCCGCGCCGGCGGCGCCAAGTGTGGCGAGCAATTGTTCGTAAATCGGAATGAGGCGCTCGACAATGGCTGCACGATCCGCTTGCTTACCGCGTACCTTTCCGAGCCGTACCAACGATACCGGACCCACAACCACGGGGCGGGTAATGAGACCGAGTGCCTTGGCCTCCAGAAACTCGCGAATCGGCTTGTCGCCGACGAGATGAAACTCCATTCCGGCTTCGAACTCAGGCACGATGTAGTGGTAATTCGTATCGAACCACTTGGTCATCTCCATCGCGGCTATGGTCTGGGTGCCGCGTGCCATTGCGAAGTATGCTTCAAGACTCGTCTCTCGAAGTTGGCCGAATCGCGCCGGGATAGCGCCCACCATGACCGCCGCATCGAGGACATGGTCGTAAAGAGAAAAATCATTCGAAGGAATCTGTCCAATCCCGGCGCCGGCTTGTAGACTCCAATGGGCCTCGCGCAAATTACGCGCGGCGGTCTGGAGTTGTTCTTCGTTCCACTCGCCGGACCAATAGCGCTCCAAGCCAAATTTCAACTCGCGATGCGCTCCTATCCGGGGAAAACCAAGGTTGGATGTGATCATGATGGACGCTCCTCTTTCCGAACCGTGCACGAGCCGTCAACACGGCGATCCGCGATGTGCTGGAATCAAAAAAATTTTTAGTAGAGACCAAGTTGAAGCTTTGCAGCTTCGGTCATGAGTCCGGAATGCCACGGCGGGTCGAATACTACTTCCACGTGAACGGAGTTGACGCCCGGCAGTGCCGCCAGGCGTCTTTCGATGTCAGCTCGAAGCACGTTACCCATGCCGCACCCGGGGGCGGTCATGGACATCTTGATCTCGATGTCGTGACCGTCTCCGTCCGCTGTGATGTTGCACTCGTACACGAGGCCGAGATCCACAATATTGACTGGGATCTCCGGGTCGTACACGGTCTTGAGCTGCTTCCACACCAGATCTTCGCTGAACTCCGCCGGTGCACCGGTGTTCGGTGCCTCTTCGGCCGGGAGCCCAAGCGCATCGAGATCGGAGGGTTCGATGCGCGCGAGTTGGCCCCAGACGGTGGATACTGTGTAGGTGCCACCGAGCTTTTGCATGATCCTGACAGGCGTCCCCGCGGCAAGCCTGCTTGGAGTTCCGCTGGGAATTTCGGTGACTTCACAATCTCGTGTCAGTACGGTGTCGGTGATCATTGAGACCTCGCTTCTTCATTACTTAAGGAATCGAGCGGGCAAGGCATGGCTGTCTACTCGGTTGATTCTGCCTGTTGCCGGCCCTGCAACGCCGCACGCAGAGTGTGCCAAGGAAGACTGGCGCACTTCACGCGCGCGGGAAACCGTGCCACGCCGGCGAAGGCAACGAGCTTGCCCAACCCTTCCGCCTCACTGCCCGTTACCAACTGGTGAAAGCTCTCAAATAACCGGTCGGCTTCGTTGGTCGTCTTTCCTTTTAGTGTTTGCGTCATCATGGACGCAGATGCCTTCGAGATCGCACATCCCGATCCCTGGAAGGCAATATCCCTGATCGTTTCACCGGCCACGTCCAGATAGACGGTGAGGCGGTCGCCACACAAGGGGTTGAACCCTTCCGCGCTGCGATTCGCTGATTCCAGCATGCGGTAGTTACGCGGATGCTTGCTGTGCTCAAGAACAAGATCCTGATAGAGGTCGTCGAGTTCCGCCATTAGCCGAATACCTCCTTGACTTTGCGGATTCCAGCGGCCAGGGCATCTACTTCCTCCATGGTGTTGTACATGGCAAACGAAGCACGGGCCGTGGCGGGAACTCCGAAACGCTCCATGAGCGGTTGTGCGCAATGATGGCCGGTGCGGATTGCAATCCCCTGCCGGTCGAGTACGGTTCCAATGTCATGAGGATGAATTCCGTCGAGGATAAAGGAAAGTACGCCAGCCTTTTCCCGTGCGGTTCCGATGATTCGTAACCCTTCCATGGCGGAGAGAGTATTGGTGGCATGAGTGAGTAGTTCGCGTTCATGCGCAGCAATCCGCTCCAGACCGAATCCCTGCACATACTCAATTGCCGCCCCAAGGCCAATTCCGCCAGCAATATGCGGCGTGCCGGCCTCAAACTTGTAGGGAAGCCGGTTGTAGAGTGTCTTTTCGAAAGTAACGGAGCTGATCATATCTCCGCCACCCTGGTAGGGAGGCATGGCGTCCAATAGGTCGCTCCTGCCATAAAGTACGCCGATGCCCGTTGGGGCATAGAGTTTGTGTCCGGAAAAGACGTAGAAATCGCACTCGAGCTCACAAACGTCGACCGGTAGATGTGGAACACTCTGCGCCCCGTCGACCAGTACCGGAGCGCTCCATTCATGCGCTATCTGGATCACGCGCCGGATCGGATTAATGGTGCCGAGTACGTTCGACATGTGTGTAATTGCCACCATCTTTGTGCGCGAACCAAGCAGGGTGCCGAATTCTTCCAGTGATAGCTCACCATCATCGTTCACGGGAATTACGCGCAGGCGGGCCCCGCGCTCCTCGCACAATATCTGCCAAGGGACGATGTTGGAGTGATGCTCCATGGTGGAGACGATGATCTCGTCGCCAGCGCCAACGTGGGTGCGTCCGTAGGTCTGCGCGACAAGGTTGATGGCTTCCGTCGCGCCGCGCACAAAAATGATCTCATGCGCATGTGCGGCATTGATAAAACGCTGGATCACACTTCTTGCCCGCTCGTATTGTTCCGTCGCGCGCTCCGAGAGAAGATGTACACCGCGATGGATGTTGGCATTGTCATGCGTGTAATAGTGCATGATGGAGTCCAGGACGGGCCGCGGTTTCTGCGTGGTGGCGGCGTTGTCGAGATACACAAGCGGCTTGCCGTGAGCATCTTGCTGCAGAACAGGGAAGTCGCGGCGTATAGCATACGCATTGAACGCGGTACTGACGGACGCCGTATCCCGACTGAAGTGATTCGCAGCGCTGCTCATACAACTTTCTCCGATGGCGTCTCAGGCGCAATAGCCAAATTGACTGGCGCCAAGCCCGACGGCAGCCACAGTTGCACTACTTGTTGCAGATGTTCTCGAACCGGCAGTTCGCGCATACGTTGCAGACATTCGCTGGCGAAGGCAAACAACATCAAGTGCCGGGCGGAAACTTCATCAATGCCGCGCGAGCGGAGATAAAACAGCGCATCCTCCTCTACCTGCCCGATTGTGGCTCCGTGCGTACACTTCACGTCGTCAGCGTAGATCTCCAGTTGCGGCTTGGAATCGATCCGTGCGTTATCGGAGAGCAGGAGGTTGCGATTGGTCTGCTTGGCGTCTGTTTTCTGCGCGTCCTTGTGGACGATAATGCGGCCGTGGAACACGCCGTGCGCCTCATCGTCAAGTACACCGTTATAGAATTGCCGGCTACTGCAATGAGGGCTGGCATGTTCTACCAACATGTAATTGTCCACATGCTGACGGCCCTTGCCCACGAATAGACCGTTGACCAGGCACTCTGCGCCTTCTCCGGCGAGTACGGGATGAACGTTATTGCGCACCAGCGCACCACCCAGAAGAAGCGAATGCGAGGTTACGTGTGCATCGCGATCCTGGTGAATGTGTAGAGTGGAGATGCTATATGTCGAGAGGCTTTCACGCTGGATGCGGTAGAGACTGACGACAGAGCCTTCGGCCGCAACCAGTTCAGTGACAACGTTGGAGAAGAATACGTTATCGTCCAGCGACACGTAATCTTCCAGCACGCACACCTGGCTCCCGGCATCCACGACAATTAAATTGCGCGTGTGAGCCATTGCGGGACGATCGCCGGGCAGCGATAGATACAAAAGATGGATGGGAGATTCCAGTACGGTTTTCGGTGGGATGTGGATATACGCGCCATCTTCAAAAAAGGCGGTGTTGAGAGCAACGAAACTGTCTTGTTCGTAACTCGCATAACGGCCCAGTTGTTCGCTACTTTCGGCACGCGCGGCGAGTGCCTGCGCAAGGCTGCCAACTTCGGTTTCTGATGGTAGCCCTGTGGTCTGCGATAACGCAGGAGCAAAACGGCCGTTTACAAACACCAGGCGGCAGGACACGCCTGGGATCAAGAACCGTTGTAGTTCCTTTGTCGAAATCGTATCGCGCGGATCCGGGGCTGTATCGAACGCGGTGCGAGAGATTGCTTGCACGTTCGTGAAACGCCAATCCTCGTCCTTGGTCGTGGGAAATCCGGCTTGGCAGAAGCGGGCGAAAGCATCGTTTCGCAACGAGCGCAACCATTCGGGCTCGGTCTCCATCTCCCGCCGATCAAAGCGCTCCAGCCAGCTATTGAGTGTCTCCGCTTGGACTACTGCATTCACCTTGGTTTTCTCCGCTGCGCTCAGTGAATACCGGCAACCGCCGGTTCCACCCAGCCGTAGCCCCGTTCTTCCAGTTGCCGTGCTAATTCGGCCCCCCCAGACTTTACGATGCGCCCATCCACCAGAACATGGACGAAGTCCGGAACGATGTAATCCAGTAACCTTTGATAGTGCGTTACGATTACGATCGCGCGATCTGGGCTGCGCATGGCATTGACGCCCCTGGCAACGATCTTCAGCGCATCGATGTCGAGTCCGGAATCAGTTTCGTCGAGGAGAGCCAACTTTGGTTCGAGCACGGCCATTTGAACAATCTCATTGCGCTTTTTCTCGCCTCCGGAGAAGCCCTCGTTGACCGACCGGCTGAGAAACTTCTCGTCCATCTCCAACAGCCGCATCTTCTGCTTGGCGATAGGCAGGAAATCGATGGCGTCCAGTTCGTCCTCGCCGCGGTATTTGCGGACAGCATTTAGCGCGGCACGCAGGAAGTACGCGTTGCTGATCCCCGGGATCTCTATGGGATACTGAAATGCCAGAAACAAACCCTCGCAGGCCGCTTCCTCGGGCTTCATCATCAACAGGTCTTTGCCGTTCAAGAGAATGCGGCCACTGATGACGTCATAAGCCTCGCGTCGTGCCAATACTTGCGCCAGGGTACTCTTGCCCGATCCGTTCGGGCCCATGATGGAGTGAACCTCGCCAGCGTTTACTGTCAGGTTGATCCCCTTAAGAATTGTCTGCCCCGCAACCTTCGCATACAGATCACTGATTTCGAGTAGGCTCATACGGCTTATCCCACGCTTCCTTCGAGGCTGACGCTGAGCAGCTTCTGCGCTTCAACAGCAAATTCCATCGGCAGCTCACGGAACACTTGTTTACAGAAACCATTGATGATCATGGAGACTGCCTCCTCAGAGGAGAGTCCTCGCTGGCGAAGATAGAAGATCTGATCGTCACCGATCTTCGAGGTCGAGGCTTCATGCTCCATTTGAGCGCTGGCATTCCGTACCTCGATGTACGGGAATGTGTGCGCACCGCACTGGTCACCAATCAAAAGCGAATCGCACTGCGTATAATTTCTGGCCCCAGCGGCGCTTTTCAGGATCTTGGTCAATCCGCGATAGGTGTTCTGCCCGTGTCCGGCTGAGATACCTTTCGATACCACCGTGCTGCGGGTGTTCTTGCCGATGTGGATCATCTTGGTTCCGGTGTCGGCCTGCTGGTAGTTGTTGGTAAGCGCCACGGAGTAGAACTCGCCCACGGAGTTATCGCCCATCAGGATCACGCTTGGATATTTCCAGGTGATTGCGGAGCCAGTTTCCACCTGTGTCCAGGAGATCTTGGAGTTGTTCCCCAGGCATTTACCGCGCTTGGTGACGAAGTTATAGATTCCGCCGCGTCCATCCTTATCGCCGGGATACCAATTCTGCACGGTGGAGTACTTGATTTGAGCGCCCTCGAGCGCCACCAGTTCGACTACCGCGGCGTGCAACTGATGTTCGTCACGTACCGGAGCGGTGCAGCCTTCAAGGTAACTGACGTAGGCGCCCTCTTCGGCGATGATTAGCGTACGCTCGAATTGGCCGGTATCTGACGCGTTGATGCGGAAATACGTGGATAGTTCCATCGGGCAACGGACGCCCTTGGGTACATATACGAAAGAGCCGTCACTGAAGACAGCCGAGTTGAGACTAGCGAAGAAGTTATCGGTCGGCGGAACCACCGAACCAAGATATTTCTGCACCAGAGCAGGATGTTTTTGTACCGCCTCTGAGAACGAACAAAAAATAACGCCCTTCTCCGCGAGTTTCTTCTGGAAGGTGGTCGCCACCGATACGCTATCGAAGACTGCGTCCACGGCCACACCCGCGAGTCTTTTCCGTTCCTCCAAGGGGATACCGAGCTTCTCGTAAGTCTTCAGAATCTCTGGATCGATGTCATCGAGACTCTCCGGCTTCGTTTTCTGTTTCGGCGCGGAGTAATAAACGATGCCTTGATAATCAATCGGCGGATATTTCACATTCGCCCACTTGGGCTCGGCCTGCTGCATTTCCAACGCGGCCCAGTGACGGTATGCCTTCAGGCGCCACTCCAACATGAATTCCGGCTCATTCTTCTTGGCCGAAATGAGGCGAACAACGTCCTCGTTCAACCCTTTGGGAATTCTGTCTTCTTCAATCGCGGTGACAAAACCCCACTTGTATTGCCGGCTGGTGAGTTCCTGGATGGTATTGATCGAACTCATTACGCCCTCCCCGCAGTGAGAGTAATCGAGGTGACGAACTGTGGGTGTGAAGGTCTCGGACGGGCAACCCGTAGCGGCTTTGCGAGATCTGCCAGGGTGATGTCCCGTAGAGCACGTTGTAATGCCTGGGCGATAATGAGCGAGTTGTTGCGCAACCCACACCACTTCTCCACTTCGCAGTCGCCGGGAGCGCTGTTGCACTCGGTGAAACCGATTGGACCTTCGAGCGCCGCAATAATCTCCGCAATCGAAATACGTTGGGGATTACGCGCCAAGCGGTAACCCCCGCGGGTTCCGCGCCGGGAGAATACCAACCCTTGCTCCAGTAAAGGCCGGAGAATTTTCACGACGGTAGTCAATGGCAGGTGTGTTTGCGCCGCAAGGCCCCGTGCGCTGTGGATCGATTCGTCAGAGTTCTCTGCTATGCAGGTCATCAGCAGGATGCCGTAATCGGTCAATTTGTTCAGACGGAACATGATTCAACTCAACCCTTGAGTAAATAGTATACCAATACAGTATGGAATAAAACATGAATCAACATTGCCTGCGATTCCGTCTCGCAGGCTCAGTGAAAGATTTGCGCGATTCCGTCTTTAGCTCAATGGGACACACGTACCATGAACGCGGTGCATTCATCATGGAGGTCTTGAGATTGCTGGGGATTCCACTAAGATCCGACTTCAGAGTTCGCCAAAATCCTCAACCTTGACGTCCGATTCCCCGACGTCATTGGCAGTCAGTACAGAGATCATGCCGCCGGCAAACTGCGAAGGTCCGGCTATGTAGTACATGGGACGCGTGCGTGGCGGGATGTGACGGCGCAGCATGGCGGCGTCAATTCGCCCGGTTTCGCCGGGCCACTTTGCCTCTGCGGTTCCACTGATCGTTGGGATGAAATGGAAGTGCAGCGGGTCGGTAGATACAAGAGTTCGGAGTTCCGGCAAATAGGCAATATCGGCAGACTGGCGGTTGGAATAGAAGAGATAGACCGAATGTTTCAACCCGTCGTGGTGAGCCTGCCGCAGTATGCTGATGAAGGGTGCGATGCCCACGCCGCCAGCAAGCAACACCGCAGGCCGGGTCGGATCGTCGTGCAGTTGAAACTCTCCGGCTGGCCCCAACAGGTTGAGTGGCGTTCCGATGGCCATCGTGTCCAGTACTCGTTTGAAGGCCGTATTGCTGAGGCGCATGACAAATTCGAGGTCGGTCTGAAACGGGGCGCTGAGAATGGAGAAGGTGCGCAGATTTCCTCCAATGTCCCTGAAAGGTGGGTCAATGAGTACGACATCTGCATATTGTCCTGCGCGAAAGCGAAACTCGGGCGGCTTCTGAAGGCGAATTTCCAACGTGCCACCGGCCACATGTTGACGCGATTCAAGCCGGCTAACGTATGACGGCACAACGCCTCCTCGCAAGAAATGGAATGCCTGTTGTTCCAGGATTCATTCGTCCAAGTCGAAGGTGCTGCGAGGCTTGATTCGGCGGGCTACATCGGTTCATGTCTACACTGTTCACCTTGGAGTTCCGCGGCGCAATGAGCCGTCTGTACCGGGTCACGGTACACGAAGAGCAGCGGGGCGAACTATTCAACTTCCTCAGGAGGACTGACTGCTAGATCAACTTTCGCTGGATGGCATTCATGACCGCCTCCAAACGGTTGCGCGTGCGTAATTTCTGGTTGATGTGGTGGAGGTGATTTCGGAGCGTCTGTAAGCTGATGTTGAGCGACTTGGCAATCTCCGGTGAGTTCTTGCCCTCGGCGAACAACCGCAAGACGTGTTTTTCCTGGTCCGATAGCGGCGAGACTGGTGCGGCTTGCCCAACGGATTTACCCAATTCGGTGAACTGTTGCGACAAATCCATCATCTTGTGAACAAGCTGCTCCACTTTCTTCTGCTCGCTGATATCGCGAGCAAGGTGTATGAGTAGACGCCGGCCAGTCCTGGAATTCTCGAAAACGAGTGTTGACATGTTGATCCAGAGCCGATGCCCAGCACGAGTGTTGACGTTCATGTCGAAAGCCGGAATTGCCGTCTGCCGGCCGGCACATTCCATTACGCTGCATCCTTCGTGACAGACTTGTGTGCCAAGCGGGCCTGTTCCCTGTAGAACGTGATAACAGTCCTTATGCCGAACCTCTTGTGCCTGATAACCGAATAGCTGCTCTGCCGCTTTGTTCCAATATTGAATTTCGCCGTTATCAGAGATAACAAACGCAGCATCCGCGGTCCGCTCCAGCAGTGCAAACAGTTCACTCTCAAGCATTCGTGACTCCTACCGTCAGCAGATATATCGTAATACGACAATTATAGAACCACCTGTAGGATCAGCTTGCTTTTGGTCCTGCGAGATGACTTAAGTCACAGACGCGTCGGGCGCGGCCTCATATGCTCGGAGATGGAGGCCCAGAAGTTATGGCTTACGTCATTGCAGAACCTTGTATTGGAGTGAAAGACACGGCATGCGTCGATGCATGCCCGGTAGACTGCATTCATCCCAGGAAGAACGAAGCGGATTTCGCTGCCGAAACGCAGTTATACATCGATCCGGTCGAGTGCATCGACTGCGGCGCTTGTGTACCGGTGTGCCCGGTATCGGCCATCTTCGCACTCGATGACCTGCCAGCAAAGTGGCAGCACTTTGCGGAGATCAACGCCAAACACTACCAGCGGTAATCGCCGTTCGGGCAGGACTCACCGAGTCGGGGGAGAAGACTCGGCAAGGCGCCGGGTAGTTGAGTGCGTGCCACTGATATCGCTATTTCTGCGACGGTACCGGTTCGACAGGCAGACCCGCGCGCTGCCATGCCTTAAAGCCGCCACGCAAGGGGTAGACCTCCGAAAATCCATGCTCTTTCAATTCACGCGCCACACGGGCGCTCGTCTTCTCGCCGCTTCAAGTGCAGTAGGTCACGAGTGTGCGGTTGTGGGGCAATTGCTTTAGAGCCGGTGTCACTTCCTTCGCCGGTACATGGATCGCTCCGGCGATCTGCAACGGATTTCTGGATAATGCCGTGTTGCTGCGCGTGTCGACGAATACCACATCCTTACCGCGCTGCCGTGCTTCTCGATACTCATGCGGTGAATCAGAACTTTCGGCTGAGTGGCCATGATGTTCAGTCTCCCTGTGAAATTCAACGGGTCAGTTGCTCACAATCAGACTCGCTCGGACCATGCAGTGTGGCAATGTGTCATTTGTACTTTGGTTGCGGAACAGATATTCCAGGCCTCTGAGCGCCTTGCTTTGGTTACATCTCCGCAGTGAGGAGAAATAGCCTGCTACTGCTGCAACGATGAACGATTCGTCTCATCGGAAAGGACTCTTGTTCCATAGCGCCCGAAAATCCGACGCACTAACCTGATTCTGGAGTTCGATGACTGGAGAAATGTATGCAACCGGAAAAAGCCGACAATCAAGTATCTCAGCCTGCTCAACTACCGGGTCCTATCCTCATGCTTGGGGCCTCGACGGAACTGGATCTCGAGCAGGAACTTGAGGCATTGAAATACAGCGAGCAGTGGGAGACGGGCATAGCCCGCAAGGTGCTCATTCGCTTTCCCGATTTTCAGATTACGCTCAGAAGGATGATGGCGAATACCCGTATCTCTCATCATCACAATCGCGGTCGTATCTGCGTTCAAACCGTGTTCGGTCATATCCGGATGCATGCCGACGGCAAGTTGTTCGATCTGCCGCAAGGCAAAATGCTTGTTCTGGACCGCGCAGTCGCCCACGATGTGGAAGCGCTGGAGGAAAGTGCCTTTCTGCTAACGGCGGTGTATCCAGACAGTACAGCTCCCTGACCTGCTGAAACCAGCGAGGAAGCACGGCTAGCTTGGGAAAACTGTTCGAATCATATTAAGGAGAGGGCTGGGGTAGGTGCCGACCCAGAGTAGCAATATGGCGAGGGTGCCGAGTACAACTCCTCCAAGGGTGGAGATCTGCGGCGCAATTAGGACTGGCTCCTGTTCCGGAGTGAAGTACATAACGGCAACAATTCGTAGATAGTAATAGAGTCCAATCACGCTGGTCACCACGAGGATGAGGATCAACGCCCAGTTAGCGGAAGAGGCACCAGCAGCCACGATGTAGAACTTTCCGAGAAAGCCCGCCGTCATGGGAATCCCGGCAAGGGAGAGAAGCATCACGGTAAACACTCCAGCCAGTGCGGGCCGGCGCCAGAACAAGCCTTGGTAGTCAGCAATGTGTTCGGCTTCCGCGTCACCGCCGGAGAGCACACTCACCACACCGAAAGCGCCGAGAGTGGTAATAAAGTAGGCAACCAAGTAAAACGTCACCGCGCGGGCTCCCATCTGTCCGCCTGTCAGAAATGCAACCAGCAAATATCCCATGTGGGCGATGGACGAGTAGGCAAGAACTCGCTTCACGTTGTCTTGTAATAAGGCGAGCAGATTTCCGCCGATCATGGAGGCAATCGCAATGATGGTGAAGACCAGCAGAAGTTGCCGGTTAGCGTCCGCTCCGGAGCGGTAGAAATATCGCAGAAGTAGTGCAAACATCGCGCCCTTTGACACCGTGGCAACGAACGCAGCCACCGGGGCAGGCGCGCCTTCATAGACATCGGGCGTCCAAAGATGGAAGGGGAATACAGCCAGTTTGAACCCGATGCCGGTGATGATCAGTACCACGCCGCACAAAAGTAAAGTGTCACTCGAAGATCCTGCTCCCAGCGCATAAGCAACGCGACTGAAATTCATCGTGCCGAGGTCCGCATAAATCAAGGCCATACCAAACAACAGGATCGCCGCGGAAGTGGCGGCAAGAATCAGGTATTTGATGCCGGCCTCCAGGGGCAGACGCCGGAGAGGCAGGTACGACACCATCGCATAAAGCGAGATGCTCAGCATCTCCAATCCAAGGAAGAAGGACGCGAAGTGAGAGCTGGCCACGAGTACGGCGCCGCCCAGGGTGGCGATCAGAAGCAGGATGTATAGCTCTTCGCGATTTATGTCATGTTTCTCGAAATAGTCGTAGCAGAGAATCGCAACCGCGAAGCTGGCGGCAATCAGCAATCCGAAATAAAACAACGAATAGTCGTCGATTAACAACAGAGACGTAACCTGCCGTGGCACGGTGGAGGCGGCAATCCAGATGCAGCCGAACGCCGCTGCCAGGCCGGCCAAGGTCAGGATGAGCGTGAAGCCATGATTACGACGAACAGCGGTCGCCAGCATCACCAGAACTGCAGTTCCGGCAAGCACGATCAACGGCAACAAAGCAATCGCATCCGTTCCGTTCATCTTATCTCCGTAGCGCCGCAACGGGACGGCTGACGTAATTCTGCAATCGGTTCAGCACAGGCTTAAACGTGTTCATCACCGGCAATGGATACAGACCCAACCACAGCAGCGCGACAATCATTGGTGCAAGAATCGCCGTTTCACGTTTTCCGAGATCTGGCAGATTCCACTCGTGCAGGTTTGGTCCATGGAAGGCGCGCTGCACGAGACGCAGTGCATAGAAGGTAGCGACGAGTACTCCGATGGTAGCCAGAATGGTGAGCAAGGGACTGACACGATAGGTGCCCATCAGCACGAGAAATTCGCCAACGAAGTCGCCAAGGCCAGGCAGTCCCAGCGATCCAAGAGCGAACAGAAGTGCCGCTCCGCTGAGTCGTGGCATTGTGTTCCAAAGCCCGCTCATTCGGTCCAACTGGCGGGTATGCATGCGCTCCTGTAATAATCCGGCGATCACGAACAACGCTCCGGTGCTGATACCGTGCGCGATCATGGTGATTACCGCGCCCTGCAATGCCAGTTCGTTCCACGCGAAAATTCCCAGCAATACGAACCCTAGATGGCTGACACTCGTGTAGGCGACGAGTCGCTTGAAGTCCGACTGACCGAGAGCCAACATGCCGCCATAGAGGATGCCGATCACTGCCAGGGTCATCGCGAATGGAGCGAAGCGATGGGCAGCGTCGGGAAACAGTGGTACGACAAAACGCAATAGGCCGTACGCCCCGGTTTTCAATAGCAATCCTGCAAGAATCACGCTGCCTGCGGTGGGAGCCTCAGTGTGCGCATCGGGAAGCCAGGTATGCACCGGCACGACTGGCAACTTGACCGCAAAGGCGATAAAGAACCCCAGCATCATCCACCATGCTGCCGTAGACGACAACGGCGTACCGAGCAGTTGTTCGTATTCGAAGGTGTAGATACCCGTGGCTGCGTGGTGTGCGAAATAAAGACCCAGAATGGCGATCAGCATCAACAGACCGCTGAGCTGGGTAAAGAGGAAGAACTTTACCGAAGCATACTGGCGGCGCTCATGTCCCCAAATCGCGATGAGAAAATACATTGGAACCAGCATTACTTCCCAGGCAAAGTAGAAAAGGAAAAGATCGATCGCCAGGAAGACACCGGTGATGCCCGCGAGTACCCACAGCAGGTTCAGGTGGAAGAATCCAACGCGATCCTGAATTTCCTTCCACGAGACCAGTACAGAGACAATGCCCAGAAAGAAGGTGAGCATTATCAGCAGAAGGCTAAGTCCATCCAGCGCCAGATGGAAGTGGATGCCGAAGCTCGGGATCCACTTCCAGTCCACCTGCTCAATCCAGTTTCCTTGTGGCAATATCGAAAGCTGCCCGTAGTACCGTGCCCACAGAACGAGAGTGATGAAGAAATCGGCAAGGGTGGCGGCCAGGGCGACCCAACGTGCTGCCTGGGTGCTCCAACGCGCCGTCGCCCAGGCAACAAGGCCGGCGACAAGCAGAATCGCAATGAGCCAGATCAGGATCATATCCACAACACAATAGCGACGAAGATCACTGTGCCCGCCGCAATCCATGCCGCATACCAGCGAACTCGTCCGTTCTCGGTCCTGCGTAGTGCTCGCCAGCTCAACTCGCTCAGGCGCGCCAGACCGTTATAGATCGAGTCAATGAAATCATTTCTGTCAATGTGCGCCGCCCAAATCGTGGGACGCACAAAGGCACGGTCATAGAGCCAGTCCATACCCCAGTCGGCAAACCAGAATCGGTGAATCGTTTGACCAACAGCGCTGGTAGCGATGTTCTCCGCTAGGCTGCGACGGCGCAGGAAAAGCACGTATGCGAGAGCGAGCCCAAGAACAAAAGCGGTCGCGGCGATGACTTCAGAAAGCGCCTCTGTCATGCCGGCATGAGTTTCCACTACTTTCGGCAAAGCGGAATGAAGCAGGTTGGTGAAGGCGGGAATGTTGCCAAGCGCCGCCGGGATATTGACAAAGCCCCCGGCAATCGAGAGCACACTCAGCACAACCACAGGCAGCTTCATCCGCCAGCCGGGCCGGTAACTCACTTCCGTCTTCTTTTCGCCGTAGAACACCAAAAAAATCAGGCGGTAGATGTAGAGGGAGGTGAGCAGGACACCAACCATCCCAGCGATCCACAGCACTCTACTCCCCTGCGCTGAGCTCCAGGTTTCCCAGAGAATCAGATCCTTGCTGTAGAAGCCGGCGGTGATAAGCGGCAGTCCGGCCAGGGCGGAGCCGCCAATCACAAATCCCCAAAATGCGTAAGGCAGTTCTTTGCGCAGACCGCCCATTTTGAAGATGTTGTGTTCGTGATGCAGCGCCTGGATGACTACTCCGGCCACGAGGAAGAGCAGAGCCTTAAAAAAGGCGTGCGTCATCAAGTGAAAAATAGCGGCCGACCATGCACCGACACCCAGGGCCAGAAACATGTAACCAATCTGACTGACGGTGGAGTAGGCCAACACCCGCTTGATGTCTCGCTGCACGAGTGCGCTGCACCCGGCAAGTAGAAGTGTCGCGGCGCCAATGACTGCCACGGCGAACTGGACGGGCGGCGCCAGGGAGAACAGCACATGTGTTCGCGCGATCAGGTATACGCCTGCTGTGACCATCGTTGCGGCGTGAATCAGTGCGCTGGTCGGCGTGGGGCCGGCCATGGCATCGGGCAACCAGGTCTGTAATGGCAGCTGTGCGGATTTTCCGACAGCTCCACCCAGCAACAGTGCTGATGCAGCGATTGCCAAGGTGGACCCAACCGGCCACTGCAAAACCGCCCGATGCATGAGTTCCTGGATGTTTAGAGTGCCAAGATGCGCAAACAATAAGAACAATCCGATGGCAAATGCTGTGTCACCCACCCGGGTGACGATGAATGCCTTCTGCGCGGCAGCACCGTTCTTGGAATCCTGATACCAGAAGCCGATGAGCAGATAGCTACACAACCCCACGCCTTCCCAACCCAGGTAGAGCAGCAGCAGGTTGTTCGCCAATACCAGGATGATCATGGAAGCTACGAACAGATTCATGTAGGCGAAGAACCGGCTGTAACCTTCGTCTTCCAGCATGAATTCTGCCGAGTAGAGGTGGATCACGAAGCTGACGAAACTTACCACCAGCATCATGATCAACGAGAGTGCGTCCAGGTAGAAGGCAATCTGTGGCGCTAAGGTACTGGTCGCAATCCATGTCCAAAGTACCTGCGTGTATGAGCCACCCACGGGAGGCGCAAGAAGGAAGTTTCCGGTAATCAGGATCGAGAGGACAGTGCAAGCCGCGATCGAGCCCACCCCGATTGTCGCAATCGCTTTGCGGGATGTGCGTGATCCCAGCGTAGCCAGCCAGAGGAAGCTGGCAAATGGGATCAGCGGCACCAGGAAGAGAAGTCCGAACACGGCTATCCTCTCATCTCGCTCGTCATGTCTGTATCGAGAGATTTGTTTTGGCGATAGAGCTGTAACACCAGTGCCAGACCGACCGACACTTCTGAAGCCGCCATTGCCAGGATGAAGATAAACATCACCTGTCCGTCGGCCCGTCCCCAACGAGCGCCTGCGGCAACAAACGCCAGGCCCGCTGCGTTCAGCATGATCTCAATCGACATGAGAATAAAAATTAGGTTACGCCGCACCAGCAGGCCGGCTAGTCCCAGTGCGAACAGAATTCCGGCCAGCATCAGCGCCTGTTGTGTGTTCACCACTGCCATCTTGTGTCTCCGGGTAGGGCCGCTTCTGCGAGCCCAGATGATAGGCGCCCACCAGGGCCGCCAGTAGCAACATCGAGGACAATTCCACGCCGACCAGGTAAGGTCCGTATAAGGCCATGCCAACTTCTCTCGGGCTGATGGTGTGCGCTGCCAGTGCTCCGGTATTTCCCGTGACTAATAGGTATGCAATTTCTCCAAGCAGAATTGCAGCAAGGATGATGGGACCAATCCACATACGCGGCTCGAGCAATTTTGCTTCGGCTTGCACTGCACGCTTGCCCAGGTTCAGCATCATGACGACAAATATGAAGAGCACGATGATCGAGCCCGCATAGATAATGACCTCCAGTGCGGCAATGAATGGAGCATCGAGATCGTAGAAGATCACTGCGATGGCAATGAGCGAAAGGGCCAGATATAGCAAAGCGTGGACCGCGCTCTTGCGGGTGATCACCAGCAGGGAGGTAACGACCGCAATGACTGCCGCAATGTAAAAAGTGATAGCGTTCACGTTTTCTCCTCAGGGCAGTATGCTGTGCAGATCGGTAGGACGTTCCTCGCGCTCGGATTCTCCCTTGTCCTTTCCTCCAATCTGCACCCCGGCCACGCGCCAGAAGTTGTAGTCCGGATACTTCCCCGGGCCACTGATCAACAGGTCCTCTTTTTCGTAAACCAGGTTTTGACGGTTGTACTCGCTCATCTCGAAGTCGGGTGTGAGTTGAATCGCATAGGTCGGACATGCATCTTCGCAGTAGCCGCAGAAGATGCAGCGCGAGAAGTTAATGCGGAAGAACTCAGGATAGCGCCGTCCTGTCGGGTCCTCCGTTGCCTGTAACGCAATGCAGTCCACCGGACAGGCGATGGCACACAAATAACACCCCACGCACCGCTCGCCTCCATCCGGATCGCGGGAAAGCACAATGCGCCCTCGCCAGCGCGGGGGCAGATATGCTGGTTGTTCCGGATATTGGCGCGTAACACGGCGCTGAAAACTGTGCCGAAAGACGTCCCAGAGCGTTCGAACGATACTGAACATGGCGCTCTCACGAATCTTTGCCGGCTAACGATAGAAAGCCAGCGTCACTGCTCCGGTCACCAGCAAGTTCGCCAGTGCCAGCGGCAACATTAGTTTCCATGCCCAGGCCATCAATTGATCGAATCGCGGTCTCGGCAGTGAAGCCCGTATAAGGATGAACAGGCTCAGGAAAAAGAACGTCTTGATGAAAAACCAAAGTAAAGGAGGTAATACGGGGCCCATCCAGCCACCCAAAAAGAGAATGGTGATCATGGACGAAATCAGGGTTATACCGAGGTATTCACCCACGAAAAACATGCCAAACTTCATACCTGAGTATTCGGAGTGAAAACCGGCTACCAGTTCGCTCTCTGCTTCCGGCAGATCGAAAGGCAAGCGCCGGGACTCGGCTAACCCGGCAATCAGGAATAGTACAAATCCGAGAAACTGCGGAACAATGAACCAGATCTTCCGCTGTGCGTGCACAATGTCCACCAGGCTGAATGAGCCAGCCAGCAGCACCACGCCCATCAGCGACAGCCCCATGAAAACTTCGTAACTGAGCATCTGTGCGGCGGCGCGCATGCCGCCCATCAGGGAATACTTATTGTCCGAAGCCCACCCCGCCAGCACAATGCTGTAGACGCCCAGCGACGACATGGCTAGGAAGAACAGCAGCGCAATATTCAAGTCGCTGACGATAATTCCCGGAGCAATAGGTAGAACCGCGAACGACATCAGTACGGTGACCATGATGATCGCCGGGGCAATGACGAAGACCGGCTTGTCGGCGAACGGCGGCACCCAATCCTCTTTGGCGAAAATCTTGATCATGTCCGCTACCACCTGTAGCAGTCCGAACGGACCGACGCGATTGGGCCCATAACGGTCCTGCCAGAGCGCCAGCAGTCGCCGCTCCAACCAGATCAATCCGCTGGCAATCCCCAACGCGACAACGAGGATACCAACGAGCGCCGTCATGGGATGAGGGCTGGTCATGAATTACGTTCGATCCTGCTCCAAGCCGGGAGTTGGACGCCCTGCAACGGTTCAATTCCCACCGGTATACCAGCTACACCTTGCGGAAAATCTGGCCTGATATTCAACGGCAATCGAAAGGTATTGCCGGCGAACGAGACCGCAACCAATTCCTTTGCACTGAACCCCAATCGATTCGCGTCGTCTGCATTCATGGCTATATATGGGGAAGGGGACAACTCTCGTACACCGGGCGACAGTACGCTCAGTTCCTCTGATCCAAAAATGTGGTACAGCGGCACGACGAGCCATTCGCCGTCGCGCGACTTGAACGCGCCAGGTACCTCGCGGAAGTAGTCAACATCCGGCTGCGAAGACGGCTCAATCAAGCGCACGCCGGAATTCCCTCCGCGCAGTGGCCCGGCAATCTCTTCCTGGAACTTGTTCACTGCTTGGTACGAATTCCAGCCAGGAGACCAGAAAAATGGAATGAGAGGTGGGGGCGGATGGCCGGGATTGCCCTCCATGGTGAATGAGAGCGGCGAGTCGGGATCGTCTGGCGGTTTAGGCTCACTGACATCAATATTGGCGAGCATCGCCGTTCGGCCGCTGTAGCGATGCGGCTCACGCGGAATTTTCGCGCCCACCATGCGAAACGTTGAGACCGGGGCAGCCCCCACGGCTCGAGCCAATGCAGGTACTTCCGCGGCCATTGCCGCCAGGACGTCGTCAAGATTTGTCCACGCAGCGAATTCAGACCGTCCGATTTCCACCAGGCCATCACGCAGCCAGCGCCAACTCTCCTGAATGTCTCCTTCTGGCACAAATACTTGAAAGTAGCGTTGCGCCCGTGCTTCGTTGTTGATCATGGTTCCAGTGCTCTCGGCAAAAGTCGTAGCCGGTAGCACCAGTTCCGCCTTCGTATTCGTAACGTTCTTGACGTGGTCGATGACCACGAGATGCTCCGCGCCCCAGAGGAATGCGTCCACGTCCTCGACGGAGGCTCTGCGGTAAAGATCGTTCTCCAGCACGATAACCGTCGTTGCCGGATCGTTGCGTATCTCGGAAAATGCCTCGGTTAGCGGCTTTGCGCCCAACAATGCCAGTCCCAGGCTGTCACACTCAGAAACCGTGAGTGCGATGCGCGCCGTACGTCTTCTTCGATGAAGGGCTCGAACCACGTTTGCCGCAGCTTGGATTACCGCTTCGCTGAGACACCCGGTGCCCACAACTACCAACGGCTGTTCCGCGCTCACCAGCGCTGTTGCAATGCGTTTGGCCAGGTCGTTCGTTTCGGGCGAGAGATCCGGTACGGCTGGAGCACTGTCGTCGAGAGCATGGGCCACGGCGAAGCCCAGGCGTGCCAGTTCGTCCGGTGCGGCGTGATAAGTTTCGGTCGCCGCGTCATCCAGGCGAGTCGCTCCAGGCGTCGCGATAAATAGCGGCCCCTTCTTGTGCTGAATCGCTTCGCGAACAGCGTGATCGAGCCAGCGCGGGATATGAAGTTGGTCCGTGATCGTCATTGGCTGCTGGCGTACGGATTGGCGCAGGCTAAGTGCCATCCGCGGGGCAAAGTTAGTTACGTCTTCCCCGAGCACCAGGACTGCGTCAGCACGCTCGACCTCCAATAGCGAAGCTGCGGGCGCAGGACAATCCCTCAGAATATCCAGCATCAAATTCAGTAGATGAAACTCACAATCCGCAATTCCCGCGAAGAAATGGTCACGTCCTACCGCTGCACGCAAGGCGAAATTTGCCTCCAGGGACGCGCGCGGAGATCCGATACCGATCACATTGGGCTGATTCGCCAACAATCTTCCGAGGTGTAGGGTTGCTTCAGTCTTTGTAGTTGGCTGCAATTGTCCGTCGCGCCGCATTTGCGGTTGCCGGATGCGTTGATCGCTATTGACAAATTCGTAGCCGTGTCGTCCACGATCGCAGAGAAAATAGCCGTTGATGTCGCCGTTGTAACGGTTCACGATTCGCCGCAGCGTGCCATAACGCTCGCCGGGACTGATGTTGCAGCCCAGCCCACAATGTACACAGACGGACGGCGCGAATTGCAGGTCCCATTTGCGGGTGTAGTGGTGTTTGTGTGTGGCGTCGGTAAACACACCGGTGGGACACACCTCGTCCAGATTGCCAGCGAATTCGCTTTCCAGCACGCCGTCTTCGTATCGTCCGAAGTAAGCTAGGTTTCGAATGGCGAATACATTGAAATCCGTTCCTCCGGCATACTCCCTGTAGAAGCGCACACAGCGATAGCACTGGATGCACCGGTTCATTTCGTGGTTCACGAACGGGCCGAGGTACTGATTGCGGAAGGTGCGTTTGCGGAAGTCGTATCGGCGATAATCATGGCCGGTCATCACGGTCATATCTTGCAAGTGACACTCGCCGCCTTCATCGCACACAGGACAGTCATGCGGATGGTTCTGCATCATGCCTTCGATGATGCCGGCGCGAAACGCCACCGCGTCTGGGTCGGTGATCGATATGCGTGTGCTCTCTGCGGCTGGGGTCATGCAGGCCATCACCAGCCGGCCTCGCTTATCGTTCTGGTCCCGAAACTGTTTGACCGCACATTGCCGGCAGGCGCCCACCGATCCCATGGCAGGATGCCAGCAGAAATACGGCAGGTTGAGGCCCAGGGACAGGCAGGCGTGAAGCAAGTTCTGCTTCTCATCTACTTGATACGGCTTATTCTCTACGTAGATGGTTGCCAACGTCTTACCTCCATGGGCAGCGCTTCTCGTGAACGTGACGCAGAAAATCATCGTGAAAATACTTCAGCGCGCTCTGTAACGGCTCCACCGCACCAGGCGCCAGCGCACAGAAAGTATTTCCGGGCGCGCAAAATGTTGTGATCCAGGCGAGCTTCTCCAAGTCACTCTCGCTGCCCTCACCTCGCTCAAATGCTCCGAGCATCCGTTCGGCCCAGCGTAATCCGCTCCAACATGGCGTACACCAGCCACAAGACTCCTGCGCGAAGAACTCTTCCAGGTTCCACACCATGCCGACTGGGCAGGTCTGGTCATCGAGCACAATCATGGTTCCCGTGCCCAGGCGACTGCCGACTTTCTGGACTTCGGTGAAATCCATCTTTACGTCCAGGTGTTGCTCCGTGAGGAAATCGGTGGAAGCGCCTCCCGGAAGAAGTCCCCGGAATTTCACTCCTTCTCGCATTCCCCCGGCATGCTCTTGGAGAATCTCGCGGATGGTGGTGCCCATGGGCAGTTCCCATAATCCGGGACGCTTGACCTTACCGCTAGCCCCATAAAGCTTTGTGCCTGCATCGGTGCTGTGGCTGAGTGCCTTGAACCAATTCGCTCCGTTATTAAGGATGTGGGGAAGATTCGAGAGCGTCTCCACATTCTGAACGATGGTAGGTTTGCCCCAGAGTCCAGATGTCTGCGGAAACGGTGGCTTGGTACGCGGATTTGCCCGCTTGCCTTCCAGGGCATTCAGCAGGCCGGTTTCTTCTCCACACATATACCGCCCGCCGCTGCTGTGCAGATAAAGTTCAAGGTCCATCCCAGAACCGAAGGTGTTCTTGCCAAGATAGCCCGCAGCATAGGCTTCGGCGCGTGCTCGCTCTATGCGCTCTGCGGCAAGGACGTATTCGCCGCGAAGGAATACATAGGCAATATCGGCTTCGATGGCATGCGCTGCGATCATCATGCCTTCCAGTAGTTGGTGCGGATTTCCCTCCAGCAGGTAGCGATCCTTGAACGTGCCCGGTTCCATCTCATCTGCGTTCGCTACTATGTATTTTGGATGAGGTACATGATCCCCGACGGGAACGAAGCTCCATTTAGACCCGGTCGGAAAACCAGCGCCGCCCCGGCCTCGTAAGCCGGACTCGCTGACGGCTGCCGTCACCTCTTTCGCAGTCATCCGCAAAGCTCTGCGGATGCCCTGGTAACCGCCGGCGCGCTCGTACTCATGCAATGTGAGCGCCTCGCCATCCGGCTTCATATCCTTCGTAAGTGGCTTTTCGATCGGCATCGTTAGCGATAGTTCTCCAGGATTCGTTCCATGGAATCGGGCGAAAGGTCACGGTGAAGATCGTTATCGATCATCAGAGCCGGCGCGTGATCACAAGTGCCCAGGCAGACGATCGGCAGCAGGGTGAAGCGTCCGTCAGCTGTGGTTTCACCAAACTGAATCCCCAGTTGTTCGCTCAAACATTGGCGCAGGCGCTCGTAACCCATAATCCAGCAGCTCACGCTGTTGCAGAGCAGGATGACGTGCCGTCCCACCGGCTTGCGGTAGATCAGGTTGTAGAACGTCGCTACACTGTCCAGTTCCGCCAGCGATAGATCGAGGAATTCAGCAATATCACGGATGTTCTCATCCGAAACCCAGCCCCGATGTCGCTGCACGATCTTCATGGCATCGATGCAGACAGCCTGTTTGTTCGGATACCGCGGTAGCTCCGTTTCTATTTCCTTGCGTTCTTCCGGTGTCAGCATCTCTCGGGATCCTCAACGGTCAATATCTGCCAACACGTAATCCAGGCTGCCAAGAACCGCCAGCAAGTCCGGAATCATCCGTCCTCGGCAAAGCACAGGCAGCATTTGTATGTGCGCGAACGAAGGCGTGCGTATCCGCGTACGATACGAAGTCGTTCCCCCGTCACTAACCAGGTAGTAGCCATTACTGCCTTTGGTTGCTTCGATAACGCCTAGCGCCTCGCCTGGCGGAATAACCGGGCCCCACCCAACGCTCAGGAAATGCGTGATCAACGTCTCGATGTCGTGCATCGTGCGTTCTTTCAGCGGGGGCGCCGCGAGCGGATTGAGTGACTTATACGAACCCTCGGGCATGTTGTCCACGCACTGCTGGATGATTCGCAAGCTTTGCCTCATCTCTTCTACGTGCACCAGAGCACGGTCATAGCAGTCGCCCGTCCGCGCGGTAGGGATATCGAATTCGAAGTTCTCATACCCGCAATACGGCTGCTCCTTGCGGAAGTCCCAGTTGAAACCGGTGGCGCGCAGGTTGGGACCGGTCAGGCCCCACTCGATTGCCTCATCGGTCGTACATCCACCGATCCCCTGTGTACGCGCTTTGAAGATGCGGTTGGCCAGTACCTCACGGTCGTATTCATGCAATCGCGGTGGAAGGTAGGCAAGGAACTCGCGCATCATCCCATCCCATCCGCGCGGCAGGTCCTGCGCCACACCACCGATACGGAACCAGTTGGGATGCATGCGCGCGCCACAAATTGCCTCGACCAGCGCGAATGCGCGTTCCCGATCGTTAAAGGTGTAGAACACCGGCGACATCTGTCCTAAATCCTGGGCAAACGTGCCATACCACACAAGATGACTGATGATGCGAAACAATTCCGCCAACATTACTCGGATGACTTGCGCCCGTGGAGGTACCTCAATGCCGCCCAGCTTTTCCACCGCAGTGAGATAAGCGAGGTTGTTCATCACTCCGCCGAGATAATCGATCCGGTCGGTGTAGGGAATGTATGTGTGCCAGCTCTGACGCTCCCCCATCTTCTCCGCACCGCGGTGATGAAAGCCGATCTCGGGAACCGCGTCGACGATTTCTTCTCCGTCCAGTTGCAGAACGATGCGCAGTACGCCGTGGGTGCCAGGATGCTGCGGCCCAACGTTGAGGAAAAGAAAATCAGTGCCGTCCCGGCTGCGCTGCATCCCCCAATCCTCGGGGCGAAACTGTAGGGCTTCCTGCTCACGCCCTTCTTTTTCCTGCGACAGTTGGAAAGGCCCCATTTCGGTGGCCCGGGCGGGATGATCTTTGCGCAGCGGATGGCCGACCCAGGTCTTCGGCATGATGAGCCGCTCAAGGTGGGGATGACCCTCGAATACGATGCCGAACAGGTCCCATACCTCGCGCTCGTACCAGTCGACCGACGGCCATATTTTCGTGATGGAGGGGAGGGAAAGCTTGTCTTCCCGCAGGGCGACCTTCAGACGCACAAAGCGGTTTCGTTCAAAGGAGAGGAGGTGATAAACAACCGTGAAATCATTGGCCGGCCGCTCGTTCCGGTTGACGCGCATTCGTTCATCGATTGCGCTCAGGTCGTACAGCATCTTGTAAGGCTGTTCGACGCCGGTTTTAAGGAACCGTAACACCTCGCGCACGCTGTCCGGAGGGATCCAGAGTGTGGGAATTTCATCGCGAGTTGATTGAACGATCACGGGCAGACCGGGGAATTTCTCCTGCACTTCATCCACGATGCTCGCGTGCGCAACCGGCAATGTTTTTTACCTCACACTTCGTCGGGTGGACGCAGCACGGTTGCCTGCTGCCGTTGTGGCCGCTTTAAATCGCGCAACGACGGCATCGGCGGCCGCTCCATTCCCTGCGGGCCCACGGCCCAACTTAGCGGCCGGCGTTCTTTCCCGACCGCATGCTGCAACAGCAACAGACCTTCCATGAACGCGTCAGGCCGCGGCGGACAGCCCGGCACGTAGACGTCGACCGGAAGGAATTTATCCACTCCCTGCACCACGCTATAAATGTCGTACATACCGCCAGAATTGGCGCATGATCCCATCGAGATAACCCAGCGCGGCTCCATCATCTGCTCGTAAAGCCTCTGGATGATGGGTGCCATCTTGATGAACACGGTACCGGCGATCACCATGAGGTCGGCTTCGCGTGGAGTGCTGCGGATGACTTCAGCGCCAAAGCGGGCAATGTCATATTTGCTGGTGATACTAGTGGCAAGTTCCACGTAGCAGCAGGAAAGGCCGAAATTGAAGGGCCAGATGGAATTCTTCCGCCCCCAGGCAAGCATGTCCTGCAGGCGTGCAACGACGAGACTCCGTCGTACGGCACTTTCGAACGGCCCGGTATCGGCGTCAAGCAGCCGTTGTGTTTCGTTCGGGTTGTTCAGCGACCACTGCACGCGACGTCACTCCCTTCATTGCGAACGCTGGCGCTCGGAGCCCCAATCAAGCGCCCCAAGACGCCACAGGTACACGAGAGCGGCGATCAATACGCCAGTGAATATCAGAATCTCCCAATAGCCGGGCCAACCAAGCTCCCGTCCGGCTACAGCCCAGGCAAAGATGAATGCAGTTTCCAGATCGAAGATGACGAAAAACATGGCAACCAGGTAGAACTTGACTGAAAGACGAGCGTGGGAGGATCCCACTGAAACGATTCCGGATTCGTAGGGAAGTCCTGTCGCTTTTTCCTGATGCCGCTGTCCGAGGAGATGGGACACCACCAGCATCGCAGTCACGAGAAATACAACGATAGCGAAATAGATGCCAAGCGCCCAGAGTGTCACCGCAGGCCAACCTGTAATCGCAATTTCGTGCGCGAGCGATCATTTAAAAAATATATCGCCTCACGATACAAGTAGCGTAGCATTGGAAAGGCATCGTTTCAATTGTGTTTTTGATCGCAGGGGAATCCTTCCGCGCAGGTGGTGATGATGTCTTCGAGACAGCAGAGGTGGTTGAATCGAATGGAGCCACGGGCGTACTGGACATTATTTCGCGCCCACAGTGCTTTTTCGGAGGCATGACTATGGTTGACGTTCGGCGAGAAACCGAGCATTTGCTGGTAGTGATAGACGGGTCTGCTGGCTCGAAACGGGCGGTGGCATACGTTGGCAGGATGCTAGGGCGACGGCGCCGCTTTCACGTCGTTCTTTTACATCTATTACCGCCACTGCCGCCGGAACTGCTCGAATTTGGCGGTGCGGAAGATCCCCGGAAAGAGCAAAAGCTGGAAGCAGGCCTCCGCCGTGAGCAGAGGTCATGGATTTCGTCGGCGCGAGAGGCCGCAAAGCCGACGGTCGACGACGCCGTGAAGGCATTGCGTCTAGCCGGAATTTCCAGTCGCGAAATCGAATTCAAATTCTCTTATCCAACAGAACTTCGGGATGCAGCCCAGGTGGTTCTCGCTCAGGCGTTGGCAAAACGCTGTCACACAATTGTCATCGGGCATGAAGCGCATTCATGGTTCCGCGAAATTGTCGGCGGCCATCTAACGGAACATGTTCTTCGCCGTGCTCATGGAATTTCGATTTGGATCGTTCAATAAACAATGAAGGAGCATGTCATGGCTGATCCAATAGTCCGGTTCATCATCAAGCGTCAGGCTACACCAGATACCAAGCCATTCTGGGAGGAATTCGATCTACGCTTGCGGCCAGGAATGAATGTCATCACTGGATTGATGGACATAGCAGAGAGACCAGTCGATCGCTTTGGGAAACCCACGACGCCGGTGACATACGACTCCAACTGCCTGGAAGAGGTGTGCGGTTCGTGCGCCATGCTGATCAATGGCCGCGCCGCGATGGCATGTTCCGCTCTTGTGCGAAAGCTCGAACACCCAATCCGGCTGGAGCCGCTGTCGCGGTTTCCGGTAGTTAGGGATCTGGCGGTGGATCGTAGCGTTCTGTTCGAAAATCTTAAGCGGGTAAAGGCGTGGGTGCCTCTTGATGGCACCTACGATTTAGGCGCGGGCCCGAGACTGGATCCGGCGGCACAGGAGGAGATGTATCCGCTTTCACGCTGTATTTCCTGCTGTCTCTGTCTCGAAGTGTGCCCCCAGGTGACGGAATCGACGGGATTCGTGGGCGCGGCGATCATCAACCAAGTCCGGTTGTTCAACGAACATCCGACGGGAAAAACGCTGAAGACGGATCGCCTGCATGCCATGATGGGCGATGGCGGTATCCACGAGTGTGCTTACGCACAGAATTGCGTGCAGATTTGTCCTAAGGGCATTCCACTGACCACATCGATTTCTATCGTAAACGGCCAGGCGATGAGGCAATCCCTAAAGGACCTGTTCCGCAGTCCAGAGCACACAGTAGAAGGTGAAGTTGGCCGCAGAAAGGCTGTGCGGTAGAAGACTTCAGCTTGGGTGATGCGCCACACGAGTGGTCGTGGCTGGCCAACTGCAGCCCCCCCGCCGCCGCACCCGGCTGTCAGGTGCTAAGCGGCTCAGGATGTAGTATGTGGCCTGCACCAGCAACCATCGCAGATGGTGATTGCCGCACTTCGAGATCCCCAACTGCGGAGCGCTGTTGCCGGACTCGCATTGTCGTGGTGGCGCCCCGGTGTAAAACCTGTCCCATAGTGCCTCCTTCCACTCTCTGGAATAGAATGCACCATCAATTGCCGGGACTAAACATCTAAGGACCGGGCGCGTAGGCAAAAGGTGGTATTGGCCGAACGTGTCCGTACGCCCAAACCACTGCCTGCATTCAATCTGAAGACGCTGGATGGCAAGACCGTTACCTCGGCGAGTCTGCGAGGAAAACTGCTGGTCATTGACTGCTGGGCCACCTGGTGACCGCACTGCCGGCAGGAGTTTCCTGCCTTCCAGAAGTTTTACGACAAATACAAGAACGACCCGAATGTTGCGATCCTTGCAATTTCTACCGACGCATCGAACACGCCGAACTCTTACGTTCAGAAGTTCTTGACCGAAAACAAGTACACCTTCTCCGTTGTGCGGGATAACGGCACCTTCACGAAAACGGGCCAGCTAGGAATACCGTTGACTCTTTTGGGGGACGCGAACGGCAACATCGAATTCGAGAAAGAAGGTGGCGAGTCGCATCTGATGGAGCCATTCACCTGGCGACTGGAAGCGATGCGTAACACCCTTACCAACGAGCCAGCTTCCAAAGGTAAGTGAGCTTGTCTTTTCACATTTCCGCGCCCGGTCTTCGGGGCGCGGAGACAGCGGCGGCAACGGCGACCTGACGATTCATTTGTACTTCGATCCGACAACGTTCTACCACCTATTGACCGTCTATAGGCTGACTCTGCAGAACGCGGGTGGCTCGGCGACGAACCGCACGGACCAGACGACGCAGGCCCTGGAAGAACGCTTCGACGATTTCCAGACGCAGAATGGAATTATCTTTCCGCGCCATTGGATCGTGCACTTCCATGTGATTCCCGAGCCCAAGCCTCAACTTTTTCAATGGGGGAGCAAGTTCTCCAAGGCCTCTCAGAACACGCTGTGAACAGGCTTGTCTCATGCTCTTCTGTACAAATGGGTGACATTCTTCTCGGACTCGCGTCTAAGAACTGTCTCGCCGCGTGTGAACAGATCGCGCGATACACCAGCCCATCGCCTGGCTCCGCCGGGTGCAATTCAATGTTCAATTCGTCTCGTAAGGAGATTGCACTATGAAGAAGTACTCTTGCACATTCGTGCACGTGTTGGCGTGTGTGCTGCTGGCGTCTTGTGTCGTGCTGCCAGGATGGGCGCAACAACCGTCGTCAACTCCGGAAACTTCCAGTTCGGCGCCACAGAAAGTTCGGACTCTTGCCGGCATCACGGAATATCGGCTCCATAACGGTCTGCGGGTTCTATTGCTGCCCGACCAGTCCGATCCGAAGATCGTCGTCAATGTCGTCTATCTTGTCGGCTCGCGCATGGAAGGGTATGGCGAAACCGGCATGGCGCACCTGCTCGAGCACATGATGTTCAAGGGCACTCCGACGAACCCGAACATCCCCAACGAGATGTCTGAACACGGTGCGCAGGCCAATGCCAACACTGCCGACGACCGCACCAGCTACTTCGAGATCTTTACTCCTTCTGCGACTAATCTTCAATGGGCGCTCGGGTTGGAAGCCGACCGCATGGTGCACTCCAACATCGCCAAGAAGGATCTCGACAGCGAGATGACCGTGGTTCGCAACGAATACGAGCGGGACAAAAACAGCCCCATGGGGCTCCTATACCAGCGTGTGCTGGAATCGGCCTACCTCTGGCACAACTATGGTCATCCGACCATCGGCTCGCGGTCGGACATCGAGAACGTTCCCATCCAGAACTTGCAGGCTTTCTACCGTGAGTACTACCAGCCGGATAACGCGGTACTCATCGTCGCCGGCAAGATTGACCCGGCAAAGACGCTTCAGCTCATCAACCAGAAGTTTGGCGTGATTCAGCGTCCGACTCGCGTGCTGCCCAAGCTCTATACGGTGGAGCCTCCGCAGGATGGCCAGCGCACGGTCACACTGCGCCGCGTGGGCGATACGCAGGGGGTCATGGTTGCCTATCACATTCCCCCGGCATCCACGCGCGATGAAATTGCCATGGAAGTGCTGGCCAACGTTCTGAGTGATGACGCCGCGGGACGTCTTCGTAAGCAGCTGGTGGACACCAAACTCGCCACCAATGCCAGCGGCCAGGTGATGGCTCTGCACGATCCCGGCATGATTATTTTCGGCGCCACTGTGCCGAAGGATGGCAACGTGAAGGCGGCACGCAACGCTCTGATTAAGACGGTGGAAGGCGTCGCCAACGATCCCATTTCCGAAACTGAGTTCACGCGCATCCATCAACAGATGATCAACGGCTACGACCGTATGATGACTAACACCACCTCCGTGGCCATGTCGCTGCCGGAGGCCATCGCGGACGGGGACTGGCGGTTGCTCTTCTGGCGGCAGGAGGAACTGAAGAAGATCACGCTGCAAGACTTGCAGAGCGTGGCCGCCAAGTACCTCATCCCGTCCAATCGGACGGTCGGCATGTTCATCCCCGATGCCAAACCCGTTCGTGCGGATATCCCGGGAGTTCCCGACATCATGGTGATGCTGCAGAACTTCCAGTACAAGTCCAGCGTATCAGCCGGCCAGCAACTCAATCCCACCCCGGCGAATCTCGAAAAGCACACCACACGCGTCACCGACGGCGACATCAAGATGGCGTTCCTGCCGAAACAGACGCGCGGCAATCTTGTGACCGTTGTCATGAACTTCCGCTTTGGCAACGAGCATGCGCTGCAAGGCAAGTCAGCGGTAGGTAGGATGACGGCCTCATTGCTCTCGCGGGGAACGCTAAAGCACAACCTCGTCCAGTTGCAGGATGCAATGACGAAGCTCAAGCTGCAGATCGATGTTGGAGGTGGCCCCTCAAGTGTGTCTGTCAACCTGCGGACGGATCGCGAGCACTTGCCGGCCGCGCTACGCCTTGCGGCAGAAATCCTCCAGCAGCCGTCCTTCCCTCAGACGGAGTTCGATCAGCTCAAGCAACGTATGCTGACCAGCATCGACGGCGCAAAGACTGATCCAAATGCTATTGCCGGTAACGCCCTGCAGCGCGATCTCGCGCCGTTCCCGCCGGATAACATCCGCTACGTACCCACGATAGCCGAGAACGAGAAGGAGATTAAGTCCGTCACGCTCGATCAGGTGAAGAGTTTCTATCACCAGTTCTACGGTATCGGGGAAGCCGACGTGGCATTTGTCGGGAACTTCGATCCGAAGGCTGCCGAGTCCGAGATCAAGGAACTGTTCGGCAACTGGAAGACTCCGAGCCCCTACCAGCGGATTCTCGGTATCTACAAGCCGGTAACGCAGACGACGCAGCGCTTTGAGACCCCAGACAAGACAAACTCCATCTTCTTCGCTGGCACGAACCTGGAGATACAGACCACCACTCCCGACTATCCGGCGCTGGTGCTGGCGAACTACATCTTTGGCGGAGGTCTCCTCAACTCACGTCTGGCAACGCGAATTCGCCAGAAGGATGGGCTGAGCTACTCGGTCGGCTCTCAACTGCAAGTGAGTTCACTGGAAAAGAACGGACAATTCGTAGTCAGCGCGATCTGCGCTCCGCAGAATGAGCCGAAGGTCGAACAGGACTTCGCGGATGAACTTCATCGGGCTCTCGCCGGTGGATTCACGGCAAAAGAAGTTGCCGATGCCAAGGAAGGCTACCTGCAGTCGCGCAAGGTGGAGTTGTCGTCCGACGGTAGCATTGCCGGCTCGCTTGTCAGTCAACTCTTCTTCGGGCGCACTTTCACCTGGGATGAGCGGTACGACAACGCGGTGAAGAACCTCACGCTGGAGCAGGTTGACGCCGCCATGCGGCGTTACATCAATCCGAACGACATTGTAAAGGTTGCCGCCGGTGACTTTGCCAAGAACAAGTCATCAAAGTAACAAAACAATTGTGGGAGGACTGCTGCCGACGTGTACGACTGCCGTATTTGTGGAGGTCGTGACAAAGAGATAATCGATACGTCAGCAGCAAAAGGATGTCATTCGTTTTCGCAAAATGCGCCCAGTCGATTTGCATGCGGAGATGGACGCTAGGTCGGGGTGGCGTAAACGTTGGAATGGGCCTGACGTTTGCGCTCACCCTGCACTGTTGTCATGTACAGTAGTCGAGATCCACATCGATCCCCGCGCCGATCTGCTCACTGTGGAGTAGCCCGATGACACGGTCAGGAGCTCTGCTGCTGCCAACTCTGTTGGTGGTCGCAATGATAGTTCCGGCGAGTGCGCAGCAGAATCCTGTGCATTGGTCGGCAACCTATCCTGCCCAAGTCGTGCATCCTCGGAAGAAGTTTACCGTCAACGTCTCGGCGCGGATCGCGCCGGGTTGGCATATCTACTCGATCACACAGGCCCCTGGCGGTCCTGAACCAACTAAGATCACCGTACCGGGAAAACAGCCCTTCACGCTCGCTGGGACTGCGGTGGGTCCGCGGCCGGAGATGGACTACGACCCGAACTTTCAAATCATGACGGAAATCTATCGGCACGCGGTGACCTTCAGTGATGGATTCCGTCCCAGTGGATACTGCTGCGGTGCCTGCCCTGACCGGAATACTTCCGGGCACGGCATCAACTGGCGTGTTGGCTATCAGTAAATGGGTTGCGTGTCGATTGATGGCGCACAATAATCCCTCTGGATCATTGCGTGAGCCACGAGTAGCAGGGCGGAGATCGCGGGAAACTCGCCTATGACCGCAGCAGCGAAGGGCCGCTTTCTCCCGGAGGAAGCTAAATCAATCCATACCCTCAGGCTCTCAAACTGTCGCCGCTAGTTTTGGTTAACACGCCTTTGGATGAACGTAAGTGTCTGATCGGTACAACGGTGGGGAAAGTTCTTGCGGGAGGCCATGGATGCCCCAACCTTCTGGCTCAATCAGGCGGACTCTCCGACTCGGTTTCTGAAATATCTGGTCTTCTTGTTTTCGCAGTATTGCTTAACGAGGCTTGCGGGGGTACGCAAGGTCTCGAAGAGGCAAACATGGTATTAACTGAAACATTTGAGCCATTCGTTGACGCCGATGCAGTGGCGCATTTTCTTTCGATGACTCGCAAAGACGTTCTTAAGCTTACCCGGCAGGGTAGGAGCACCAGGTATCCATGCTCAGGCAGCAAGAGGATCACCTACAAATATCGTCTGTCCGTAGTTGCACAGGACATCACAAACCTCAAGAAGCCTGTCCGCGGTATTATCGCCGCTGGCTGTCCTCGGAGTTCCGCAGCCAAGGAGACGATGCATGGCTAGGAACAAAGGGGAGGGTTGGTTACGAATCAAGAAGTATGTAGACGGAGAGACCGCGCTTTTCTGCTACCGAACAAGACGCAAGAGAGGGAAGTGGAGAGGCTTGGCTATCCAAAGTTGTTGGACAAGCCTATCGGTGCCATGCCGACGTTTCGAGAATTGGCTGAGCACTGGCGGCGTCACGAACTGAAGAAGCTTAGGGGCATCGGCAAGAAGGCGGGAGAGACTGTCGAGGTCTCTGAACTGAATCTGGACAATTGGGTGCTCCCGAAATGGGGCGACTGCAAGGCACTCGAAATCAAATCCCTCGAACTTGAAGAGTGGTTTGATTTCTTGGCGACCGAACTACACGGAAAAGAGAAAAAGCCGTTAGAGTCGGGCACCATCCAGAAACTCAAGTCGGTGATGTCGCAGGTTTACAAACATGCTCAACCGCATGAATCGATTCCGGTCGGCATTGACGGCAAGGGCAAGCCCACGAACCCGGCTCTCCTCGCCCGTCTGGAATGTACTTCCACATACGAGGCAAAGGTGGTCAGTCCCGAACATATGATCGTGATTCTTTCGGAACTCGACAAGCCGACTACTCGACTGGAATGGATGCTGGCTTTGCTCCACGCCGCTACCGCCCTCCGACCCGAGGAAACCTTCGGGCTCCGGTGGTCAGACGTGGATTGGGAGCGGGGACAGATCAACATTCGTCGGGGCTGGTCGAAGGGCAAAGAGACACCGGGCAAGAATGAGGGCAGCATGACGCAAGTTGTCATGCACCCGGTCTTGGCTCAGTGCTTGCAGGACTGGCGGAAGGACTCCATGTACTCCAAGGACGGCGATTGGATTTTCGCCTCGTCCAAGGCGAAGGGAAGGATCCCCCGGACGGCGTCCATTTGTGCTCAGGACTATTTGCGCCCTGCTGCGGTAAAGGCTGGCGTGATTCCTGAGGGCTACCGGGGGCGCTTCGGCTGGCACAATTTGCGGCACTCTCTGGCTACATTCCTCGGGTAGAACGAGGTACATCCAGCAGTGGCACAGTCGATCTTGCGCCACAAGAAACTTTCAACCACGATGGAAATTTACACGCATGGCGTGAACTCAGCACAGGTGGCGGCACAGGCAATGTTCCTCAACGCCATCGGGTTTAAGCCCACGTCGCAAGCTGTAAATTGAATTTCGGGTTGAAGCGATGCGGTGGAAACGTGCTAAGCCTAAGAAAAGAAATGGTAAGCACGAGGAGACTCGAACTCCTGACCTCTACCGTGTCAAAAGCCTCGTAATTGGAAATTCAACAACTTACAGGCTATCCGGGACTGCCAAAACCATTGATAACCCGTCATTGTTCGCCTCGAAAGCGGAATTGGTGCGGAACGGACAAGTGGCTGGCCACGACAAGTCCCATTCCACTTCTATCAAAATCAGGCAGTGGCGGAATGCCGGCTTGGACTCGAAGTGTCCAAGCGCGAACTCGGTCAATCTGTTCTTGTGCGGTGCCATCACAAACCTGAGAAGTTGCTCATTGGTCGTTTCTCGGACGCTCTCTCGCTCAGGGCCGTCGGGCTGCTTGCATTAAGAGAACCAAGCTTGGGAGTCCATCCAGAAAACTCGATACGTGAGCCGCCATGACAATAATCTGGAATAACAGCGTAACTTTATGTAACATCTGTTCCAGTTTTTATCAGAGTATCCTGAACGATGTAACCACCTCCGTCAGGATTTGACGGTCCGTACTACGATGTCAGGATCAATTCTGGCAAATGGGCGGTTGTGGGGCCGACCAGCGGAAACTCATCATTCATACATACCGGTGCCTTTTGAGGGCCTATGGTCGAAGTCTACCATCTGGTGGTTTTTACGCTCGATGAGCGCCGGTATGCGCTGCCTCTAGCCACAGTTTTGCGAATTCTTCCAGCAGTAGAGGTCACTCCCCTTCCGAAAGCGCCGGCGGTAGTTCTCGGTATCGTCAACGTGGAAGGCACAATCATTCCCGTGATGAACATCCGGCAGAGATTTCATTTACCGGAACGAGAAATCGATCCAGGCGATTTTCTGATCATTGCTCACACCGAAGGACGCATCGTGGGCCTGGTAGTGGATAGCGTCGTCGGCACGGTCGAAAAGCCGGCAGCAGAGATCACGTCAGCAAGCACAATCTTTCCTTCGCTGGAATATTTGGCGGGAGTAGTGAAACTCGATGATGGAGTCATTCTGGTTCACGATCTCGATCTGTTTCTCTCGCTTGCTGAGGCGGCAAAGCTAGACGAAATTCTCAACGGTAACTAGGGAGCCCCTTCGTGGTTCATAGCGTCCCAGATGCTTTGCTCGATCAGCTCGCTGGCTACGTTGCTGCGCACATGGGATTGCACTTTCCGCGTGAGCGCCAGAAGGACCTTGGACGTGGAATTTCCGCCGCCGCCCGCGAGTTCAATTTCAAGGATGCAGAGTCTTGCATCCGGTGGCTCATTTCAGCACCGCTCTCAAAACATCAGATTGAGGTTCTGGCTAGTCATCTCACGGTCGGGGAAACCTACTTTTATCGCGATAAGGCAGCCTTTGCGTTTCTTGAGGAAACGATTTTCCCCGAGCTGATTCGCTCACGATGTAACGGCGAGCGTCGGCTCCGGGTTTGGAGCGCGGGTTGTGCAAGCGGCGAAGAGCCGTACTCAATCGCCATCCTTCTGAGCCGGATGATTCCAGTATGGAAAGAATGGAACCCCTTTATCCTTGCTACCGACATCAATCCGCAATCTCTGCAAAAAGCGTCTGCCGGCATATACAGCAATTGGTCGTTCCGGGATTGTCCGTCATGGTTGCAACCTGGATGTTTCAAGAAAAATGGCGAAGGACATTTCGAAATTCTCCCCCACTTGAGGAGACGGGTCACTTTCTCGTATCTCAATCTTGCCGAGGATGTCTATCCCTCCGTCTATAACAACACTAACGCCATGGATGTCGTCATTTGCCGCAATGTGCTCATGTACTTCACACCTGAGCGTGCAAAGCAGGTGATCGACAGACTCCATCGATCGCTTATCGATGGTGGATGGTTGATTGTTAGTCCAAGTGAGGCCTCGCAGGAGCTTCTATCGCAGTTTGTAGCTGTACCTTGCGGCGACACAATCGTGTATCGCAAGGCCCGTCGAGCGCAGGCAATCCCAACCTTAAGTGTAGTTCCAAGGTTTGAAGATATTGAGCGGGGCACACTGCCGTCTGATATTTCTCTTTGCGAAACAATTCAGGAATGCTGCTTGTCTGTGGAATCGAACGCGATGGAGGCCGGGACCGTGCCTTCTCTACACGTCGGCCACTCGGCGCGAACTCTTCCCGATCCCTCGCCGACGGAGCAGGCGCAGCGGTTATACATGCAGGGCGATTACGAAAGGGCGGGTGCAATTCTGTTGTCGGCGTTGGAAAAGGAACCCGATGATGCCGAGTTTCTGACGGTTCTCGCGAGATGCCGGGCCAATCAGGGGGCCCTCGCGGAGGCTGTTGAATGGTGCGAGAAAGCCATCGCGATGGACAAATTGAATCCAGCTTCACATTTTCTTCGGGCCATGATCCTCCAGGAACGCGGCGCCACGGAAGACGCGGCGCAATCGTTTCGGACCACCCTCTATCTCGATCAGGAATTCGTGCCGGCGCATTTCGCTCTCGGAAGTCTCGCCCGGATGCAGGGCAAAAAGGTCGAGGCCGCAAGACACTTCCAAAATGCATTGTCGTTGCTCAGCCGTTATCGTCCGGAGGAGATTGTGAGCGAGTGTGACGGCATGACAGCGGGACGTCTCATCGAAGTCATCCGTACGGCTGGCACCATAAGGAACACAGAATGACGGGTCCCCATCGTATGTCGAAGCTGGACACCAGGACGCAATCGAACGGGATCGATTGGGATGAAGTGCGCCGACGCATGGAAGCTGCGCAGGCGGCTCTCCTGCAGCAAGCCGCCCCAACCGCAGACGAAAAGAAGAGAATCCTCAATGCCCGTGCGAGACGGCTTGCGCGTGCAACCACGTCGCCAGAGACACCGGAAGGCAGCTTTCAGGTCGTCGAGTTCATCCTCGCTTACGAGAAGTATGCCCTCGAAACTGCCTTCATCAGCGAAGTATATCCGCTGAAGGAACTCACTCCTCTGCCGTGCACTCCGGAATTTGTGCTTGGCATCGTCAACGTGCGCGGAAAGATACTTTCTGTCGTCGACATCAAGAAGCTGTTTGGGTTGCCCGCGAAGGGATTAACCGACCTCAACAAACTTCTCATCGTCCACGCTGCCAGCATGGAGATCGGCATCCTGGCCGACCAAATTGTTGGTATACGTTCCATCTCGCCCTTGGAAGTTCTGACGTCCCTCCCCACGCTGACTGGGATTCGCGCAGAGTATCTCCGCGGCGTCACCCGGGATCGGGTCGTCATTCTGGACGCAAAACAGCTCCTTTCGGATAGGAGCATCCTGTTGCGCCAGGAAGCGGAAATTCAAACGGAGACAAGTCTATGAAATGGTCTGTCGGAACAAAGATTGGAGCCGGCTTCAGCGTAGCGTTAGCTCTGCTTCTTGTCATCGGAACGATCTCGTATACAAACACGGCGAGGCTCATTCAAACCGCCAACCTGGTTTCGCATACGAACCAGGTTCGATGGAAGCTGCGCGAGCTACTGTCAAACCTCCAGGATGCCGAGACCGGCCAGCGCGGATACATTATCACGGGAGAGAGAAGCTACCTGGCGCCGTATAACTCGGCAACTGCTGCCATCAATGGCTCGGTTCGAAGTCTCAAGCAGTTGACTGCGGACAATTCTATTCAGCAGCAACGGATTCAGGAGCTTGAGCCGCTGATTGCGCAGAAACAACAGGAACTCGACGAAACCATCAAGCTCCGGAAAGACAAAGGAATCCAGGCTGCTACACAAGTTGTCCTTACCGACAAAGGGAAAACTGTCATGGACAACATCCGGAAGATCCTCAATGAAATGGACAAGGAGGAAAGTGACCTCCTGGCCGCGCGCGATTCGCAAGCAAAAGCCACTGATCGATTTACCCGGACGGTCATTGTTCTGGGAACGGTGTTGGCCATTGTGTTTGTCACTCTCATCGGTTTCCTGGTTGCTCGCAACATTGCCAAGCCACTCAACGAAACTGCTGCTGCGGCTGAACAAATTGCTTTGGGAAATATCGCCGTGAATGTCTCCGTTGGGAATCGGACGGATGAAGTGGCTGTTCTCGCGCGATCATTTTCTCGAATGGTCGAGTTTCTTCAAGAAATGGCGCGTGCCGCGGAACGCATTTCATCCGGTGACCTGCGGGGACAAGTAACACCACGATCAAGCCAGGATGTGTTGGGAAATGCTTTTGCCGCGATGCTGGAGAATCTGAAACGGCTGAATACGGAAACAAAAGAGGCGGTCAACGTACTGGCGTCGTCTGCGAGTGAGATTGTGGCGGCGACGACGCAGGTTGCGTCCGGGGCGGCGGAAACGGCGACTGCGGTGAGCGAGACGACGGCGACGGTGGAGGAGGTAAAGCAGACGGCGCAGGCTTCCAGCCAGAAGGCGCGGTACGTCTCGGAAACCGCGCAGCAGTCTGTGCAGATTACGCAAAGTGGTAAGAAGGCGTCGGAAGACGCAGTGACGGGCATGGGGCACGTCCGGGAACAGATGGGGCTGATTGCCGAAAGCATCGTGCGGCTGAGCGAGCAGAGCCAGGCGATCGGCGAGATTGTTGCCAGCGTGAATGACCTTGCGGACCAGTCGAATCTGTTGGCGGTGAATGCGGCGATTGAGGCGGCGAAGGCTGGAGAGCAAGGAAAAGGTTTTGCGGTGGTGGCGCAGGAAGTCCGGAGTCTGGCGGAGCAGTCGAAACAGGCGACGGCGCAGGTGCGCGGCATACTGGGGGAGATACAGAAGGCGACGAGCGCGGCGGTGATGGCGACGGAACAGGGGACGAAGGCAGTGGACGCTGGGGTCAGGCAGACGTCGGAGACGGGCGAGTCAGTGCAGAAACTGGCAAACAGCATCGCGGAAGCGTCGCAGTCGGCGACGCAAATTGCGGCCTCGGCGCAACAGCAGTTGGCGGGGATGGACCAGGTTGCGCTGGCGATGGAGAACATCCGGCAGGCCAGTACGCAGAATGTTGCCAGCACCCGGCAGGCGGAAACGGCGGCCAGGAACCTGCACGAACTGGGACAGAAACTCAAACAACTCGTCGAACAGTACCAGGTGTGAAATCGACACGACGGACTCAGCAACGTTCCGAATCAGTGTGTGGGCTCAACCGGGTGACCAACGGAGAGAAGTGACCGCCGGGTAAGAAAACACTGGGGAATTGCATTCATGGCCAAAGACAGCGAAGAGTTCCTGCGAAAGCTTCTCGCAACCTTCCAACTGGAGGCGGAGGAGCATCTGCGTACTATTTCTGCGAACCTGGTCAAACTCGAAAAGTGCGACATCCCTGAGCAGCAAGCGGAAATTATTGAGGGAACATTCCGGGAAGCGCACAGTTTGAAGGGCGCCGCACGGGCCGTAGACAACGTCAAAATAGAGTCGCTCTGTCAGACATTAGAGAGCATGTTTGCTGCGCTCCGGAGCAAGTCGATCGCCTCCTCGCCGGGTCTGTTGGACCCGTTTCACGAGGTTGTTGATGCGCTTATGGCTGTCATTTTCGGAGATTCCGGTAAACGGGATTCTTCGCCAGCGCCGGCAGTCGCTGCTCTGCCGAAAGCGGACGATAAGCTGCCGGGGGATATCCCACCGGCAGCCGGCCGGGAGCGGCGAAAGCAAAACCTATCGAAACAAAATAACGTAGCTGCAACGGAGGCGTCGCAGCAGGAAATCATTCCCCGCAAAGTAGACGTGGCCGCGGCGTTTACGGAAACGGTGAGGATATCCGCAACCAAGCTCAACAACATCATGCTGGAAGCGGAAGAGTTCATTGGAATGCGACTGAGAACCGCACAGCGCGCCACGGAACTGCGCGCAATGAGCGTGGCTTTGGAGGGGTGGGAACGGGAATGGAACAAGCTCCGTCCGCAGATTCGAATGATCGAGCGGATGGTCTCCGGCGCGTCCAACCACGACAACCCTGCGGCGAAACTGCTTTCTTTCCTCGAGTGGAACTCCCGTACTATTGGTGCGCTCGTCCAGAAATCTTCCACGCTTGCCAAGCAGGCAGACCAGGATCATCGAACAATTGGCAGCCTGACCCAGGTTCTTCTCGATGACATGAAGAAGGCGCTGATGCTTCCGTTCGCGACCCTGCTCGAGGGCTTTCCGAAGCTCGTCCGGGATCTTTCACGCGATCGCGGCAAGGAAGTGCAACTTATCATCCACGGCGGCGAGCTTGAGATCGACCGGCGCATTCTCGAGGAGATCAAGGATCCGCTGATTCACCTGGTGCGGAATTGTGTCGATCATGGTCTCGAGACGCCTGCGGAACGGACCAGTAAGAAGAAGATAAGCCAGGGCACGATTACGATTGCCATCTCGCAGAAAGATGGAGACAAGGTCGAACTTCTCGTCTCCGATGACGGCTCGGGTATCGACGTTTTGGAAGTCCTGAAGACGGCTGTAAGAACTGGAGCTATCTCAAAGGAGCAGGCCGCCAAACTAGACGAGAGCGAGGCACACTCTCTCATTTTTTACTCCGGAATCTCCACCAGCCCAATCATCACAGACCTGTCCGGGCGGGGCCTCGGCTTGGCAATCGTGAGAGAAAAGGTAGAGAACCTCGGCGGTACGGTGTCAGTGGAGAGCACTTCCGGTATCGGTTCCATGTTTCGAATTACCCTTCCGTTGACCCTCGCAAGATTCCGCGGCGTACTGGTTCGAGTTAGCGAGCAGCTTTTTGTGTTACCTCTCCGGCATGTGGAGCGGGTAGTTCGAGTAACCACGCAGGATGTGAAGACGGTTGAGAACCGGGAAACGATTCTCTACAGCGGTCAACCGGTCTCGCTGGTATGGCTGCGGGATGCGCTGGAACTTCCGGACAAAAACGACCGGCGCGAAATCGACGGAAGCGTTCATGTCGCTATTCTGGTTTCGCGCGAAAAAAAAGTGGCGTTTCTCGTCGACGAAGTTCTTGAAGAACAGGAAGTCCTCTTGAAGAACCTTGGGCCGCACCTTTCCCGGGTCAGAAACTTTGCTGGTGCTGCGGTTCTTGGTACAAATCGAGTTGTCCCCGTCATAAACGTTACCGACCTGCTGGAGTCGTCTCTTCGGCCGCACACCGCATCGGCCGCTACCTCGGACGTGGACAAACAGCGAACGGATGCTAAAGCGATACTCATCGCCGAAGATTCCATCACGGCGCGATCGCTTCTCAAGAATATCGTGGAGTCGGCAGGCTACCGGGTAAGAACTGCCGTCGACGGAGCTGACGCATTCGCAACCCTACGTACGGAAGATTTCGACCTTGTCGTTTCGGATGTGGACATGCCGCGAATGAGCGGGTTCGATCTCACGGCCAGGATTCGCGGAGACAAAAAGCTTGCGAATATTCCCGTCATCCTCGTCACGGCACTTGAATCCAGGGAGGACCGCGAGCACGGGATTGATGTCGGAGCCAACGCTTATATCGTCAAGAGTAGTTTTGACCAGAGCAATCTTCTGGAAGTGATTCGGCGTTTGATCTGAGAGCCAAAAGGAGCCTTGAATGGTAAAGGTCTTGATTGTGGAAGACTCGCCAGTGATCAGGGAGTTGCTGACTTACATACTCGGTTCCGATGAGGACATCGAAGTAATCGGCACAGTGGCCAATGGCGAAGACGCAATCGAGGCCGTTTCCCGCAGGAATCCTGATGTCATCACGATGGACATTCACATGCCGGGGATGAATGGGATTGACGCCACTCGCAGGATCATGGAAACGCATCCTGCGCCGATCGTCATCGTGAGCGGAAGTTCGAACTCAAACGAAGCTGAAACGGCGTTTGAGGCGATTGGCGCTGGAGCGCTTGCCGTTATCGAAAGACCGCGCGGCATTGGACACCCGGAACACGCCACGACCTCGGCGAAGCTGATTCAGATGGTCAAACTGATGTCGGAAGTGAAAGTAGTGCGGCGTTGGCCACAGGCAACGCGGAGAGGTGCTCGCTCCAATCCACCAGTTGCGGCAGACTCAAGTCTCAAGAGTCAACCGGGAATCAGGTTGCTCGCCATCGGTGCTTCCACCGGCGGTCCGCTTGCTCTGCAGACCATCTTGTCCCGTCTTCCCCAGACGTTTCCACTCCCAGTTTTGATTGTGCAGCACATAGCACCCGGCTTTGTCGTTGGGCTTGCAGAATGGCTGGCGCGCACCTGTGCCTTGCCCGTCCATGTTGCTGCCCACGGCGAGGTACTTCTCACAGGCCATGTCTATCTCGCCCCCGACGATCTGCAAATGAAAGTCGGTAAAACTGGCGCAACCATACAACTTACTGGCGATGAAGCGGAGCACGGTCTTCGTCCCGCAGTTTCCTGCATGTTCCGATCGGTGGTCGATGTCTACGGGGCTCGGGCAGTCGGCGTATTGCTGACAGGCATGGGAAAGGATGGCGCGGATGAATTGTGCCGGATGCGGGAAAAAGGCGCGATTACATTTGCGCAGGATGAAGTGAGCTCCGTTGTTCATGGCATGCCGGGAGAAGCGATCAGGCTGGATGGCGCCAGCTACGTGCTTTCCCCCGAAAAGATCGCGGATGCCCTGATAAGTCTCGTGAATGGCAGAAAGAGAGGCTAAGCCGTGGTGGTTACTAGAAAGAAGAGATCGTCAAAGATCAACGGAAACATCCTAATTGTCGAAGATAGTCCTACCCAGGCCGGGCGACTGCAACATCTGCTTGAGGAGCATGGGTACTCGACGACGATTGCCGCGAATGGAAAACAGGCACTGGAGGAGATCGAAAGGAATACGCCTGCGCTCGTTATCAGTGATGTCATCATGCCCGAGATGGATGGGTACACTCTTTGCGGCCGGATTAAGGCAAACGACAGGTTCAAAGACATCCCGGTTGTTCTCATGACCTCCCTGTCCGATCCCCACGATGTCATGAAGGGGCTTGAGTGCGGTGCGAACAACTTCATCCGCAAACCCTATGATGAGAAATATTTGCTTTCGCGAGTCGAATACATTCTGGTCAATAGCCGGTTACGCGAGACTACAAAGATTGGGCTCGAGATTGAAGTGTCGCTTGGCGGGAAGAAACACCGCATCGGTTCCGATCGCCAGCAAATATTGGACCTGTTGATCTCGACGTACGAAGACGCAGTCCATATCAACACCGAGCTCGAGCACTCCTACAGCACGCAGAAGGCTTTATACGCTGTTGCCGAGGGATTACAGCGAACAACTAGCGCACAGGGCGCGATAGAGGCGGCGCTTGAGAGTGTACTGGGACTCCCCGGCATTCACGCCGGGTGGGTTTTCCTTCATGATGACGACAGGGGAATTCGCCTGTCGGCAATGCGCGGCGTTACGGCAGAGTTGGAGAGAATCATCGTCGGCACCAGCTCTTGCCAATGCCAGCGCAGTCTCCTGGCGAATGACTTCAACTCTACGGCGAAAGTCTTCGATTGTGACTGCCTGAAGCAAGTTGCGAATAATGCAGGCGTGTCTCGTTCACATGCCACTATTCCTCTCCGGAACGGGAGTCGAACAATTGGAGTTATGAACCTTGCGGGACCGGATGGGCATCCGTTCGGAGCCGATGAACTGCGGGTTCTCAGCGGAATCGGAAACCAGATTGCCGTGGCCCTTGAGCGCGCGGAGCTCTTGAGCGGCCTCGAAAAAAAAGTTGCACAGCGCACCGCCGCCCTTGCCGAAGAGATCAACGAACGAAGACGTGCGGAACGAGTTCTACAGGAATCGGAAGCGGCCTACCGCTCCCTGGTGCAGGGTGCCCCTTACGGAATCTTTCGGTGCACCTCGGAAGGCAGAATGTCCATGGTGAACCCCCGACTCATGGAGATCCTTGGGTATGACTCGGAACCAGAGATCCTTGCCATTAAAAACGTGGATACCGAAGTCTATTACGACCCCACCGAGCGAGCTCGATTGTCGGAGCAACACGGTTCCAACGGCAGCATCCAAGGTTTGGAAACACGCTGGAAACGAAAGGATGGCAAGCCCATTGTTGTTCGCCTCAGTGGCCGGAGAGTGCGCGATGAGCAAGGCAGCCTGCAATATTTTGAAGTGATGGTGGAGGATGTTACCGAGCAGAAGCAGTTGGAGGCGCAATTTCGTCAGGCCCAGAAGATGGAGGCCTTTGGGCAGCTCGCGGGTGGAGTCGCGCATGACTTTAATAATCTGCTCAATATCATTTTGGGGTTCTCCGATCTTCTTCTTGAACCAATGTCAGCAGAGGATGTGAGCCGGAAAAGGGTGGAGCAGATTCGGGACGCTGGTCTCCGCGCCGCAGCGTTGACACGGCAGTTGCTCTCCTTTAGCCGTAAACAAATAGTGGCGCCTCGCGTACTCAATATTAATGACGTGATCGTCGGTGTGAACAAAATGCTGCCCCGTCTCCTACGGGAAGATATCGACGTCGCATTCCAACCTGCGGCGGATCTCGGCTTGGCAAAAGTGGACGGGGGACAAATTGAGCAGGTCATCGTTAACCTTGCGGTCAACGCGCGTGATGCAATGCCAGACGGGGGAGAATTGCACATCGACACGGCGAACGTGACTCTCGATGAAACGTACTGTCGTCTGCAGCCGGATGTCCGTCCCGGAGAGTATGTGATGCTTTCGCTCGGAGATACCGGTACTGGTATGGACATGGAGACGCAGTCGCACATTTTCGAACCGTTCTTCACTACAAAGGAAGAAGGGAAAGGTACCGGACTTGGTTTGGCGACGGTGTACGGCATCGTGAAACAATCCGGCGGCCACATCAAGGTCTACAGTGAGCTGGGGTATGGAACGACATTCAAGGTTTACCTTCCCCGCGTATTCGAGAGCGCCTCCGAGACTTTTCCTCCGGAGCAATCGCAAACTCCACAGCACGGACACGAAACAATTCTGTTCGTCGATGATCTCGAAGCAGGCCGCAATGTTGTCCGGGAATACCTGGAAGAAAAAGGCTTCACTGTTTTGACTGCGGCTACCGCGGCGGAGGCCATCGCAATCACCGAGCAGAATACGAAACCAATCGATGTCCTGGTCACGGACCTGATCATGCCAGGGGGTATGAATGGAGTTCAATTGGCAAACCGGTTAATCGCCCAATATCCGCGGTTGAGAGTAATTTATGTCTCTGGTTATGCCGAGGGTGCGTTGGGGAGACATGGGACAGTCGGCCACGAAATGCGCTTTCTACAAAAGCCTTTTCCGATGAAAGACCTTATACGTATGATCCGTCAGATTGTGGACTCAACACCATAGAGGCGCACGGATCGTCGCTCCCGGCAGCCTGGAAATCCGGTTGGTGGAAGCCGAATAAGACGCTGCAAACGATACGCCGCTGCTACCTCCCGGCACCGATTTAGAAAGATTGCCGAACGGATCGAGTCCCAATGTCTGCGTCCAATTCGTTCCGCAATTGACTTCAGCAAGTCTCCCAAGATCGTCATGCGTATAGGTACAATTCTGGTTGTTCGCCGGATTGATCTGATCGGCGATGGTTAGTCCTCCGAGCGTCCCGTTTGCATTCCAACTCAACGTTCCTGTGACCAAACTGCCATACACAGAGAGCACGAATTCGTTCATGCAGTCGGTATTCGTGTCGTACTGGTAAGTGTCACCGTTGCCGGAGCCAAATGTGATCAACGTAGGCTCGGATGCCGTATTGTTGGTCGGCCCCGGGAAATTGATCCAACCAGACTGAGAGTCTTCCAACTCGGCAGCATTTGTCCGGATCGCAACAGAGGGCCATTTCGGGGCAGATGGTCAGTGATCGCGGCGTACGGCCACGAGTTCGGTTGCCATGGGGACGTCTTGCGCAACGGTCACGCGGAGCACGGCTTCGAAGGGTTGCAGTCCTTCCCCAGCTGAAAAGTGGAGACGGCGCAAGAGTTCAGACAGGGAATCCGCCTGGCAGACGTACTCGACGGCAGCCTGCGTGCCGATGGTTGTTGTACCGGCGAGGATCAGCGTTGAGTGCCCCGGATCAAGGCCGGGCGCGAACACAATGATCGCGTAGTCAATTTTCAACGGCTGGCTTGGAGGACTCGGGAGATAGACCTTGTCTTCGCCGGGAATTGGGGTCAGGTTGGTAATACCAAGGTCGCCTTTGCGCGCGCCAGACTGAACCCGCTGAAACACGAAATCGCGTGTACTTGGCAGCCGGAGCAGCGCAAGATCCTCGGCCGGGGAACCGACGAAGATAAGGTTGCTGTTCTTGGCGTCGTCGATGGTGAACATGGTGGCCCGCTTGGCGCGGAAGCGGTGTCCAAGAAGAGAGAACATCCGATCCAAATCAAGCACGCCAAGAACCTCGCCGACACCGGTGTAGTGTTCGGAGATCGGTTCGTTACGGACCTTGGGCGCACCGGCGTAGTAACGCATGCCGGTTTCCGGGCGGCCAACAAAGACAGTATTGCTGAAGACGACCCACGGTTCCTGCGTTCCGCTGACGAATGGTGCCCAGAACTCGTGGAACACGACAGGCACTCCATGATCTGCGGCGACCACAGTTAGAGCTTTTCGATGGAAGACGAGTAGGGAAATCGCTGCGATAAAGACGATGGCGATTGCCGCCAACAGCTGGATGGCACGTTGGCGGGTGAAAGCGGGAATGGCGGGAGGCGCAGGAAGCGGAGGGTCGAGTTCCGGCGCGACCGGCTGGGGTTGTCCGTCGGTGAGTGAGTTACGTTGGCGAAAGAATATTGAGTACGATCCCTTGGGGATGTCGAGGATTACGGCATCGTCGCGGCCATCGGACGCGTAGTAGTCGGCTAACTTCGTGCGCAGCCGACGGACCTGAACGCGCACGGTGGCATCGGTCTGAGGATCGAACCCGGAGGAGCGCCCAAACACCTCCGTGGCGATCTGATATTCCTTCACATGCTCGTGGGGATTTTCCAGGCTGTGCTTGGCAAGATATTGCAGCAACTTGCGCAGCGATTCCGAGGCCTGCAGGGCTTGACTCGCCTGCAGACGATTCACCTGCTCCCAAAATTGTTCCCGATCTTCCGCGAAAGCCATCGTTAACCTGCGTTAACATTCATGCAACAAACGGCCTATCGTGTTGAACACGCAAAGAGATGCTAGGTCGTAACCGTTCTGCACTGAATGAAACTTCCCATGGAGGCCAGAAGCGTCCTAACGTATTCGCATATTAGCCCGTGCTGTGAAGGCTGGGTAGTTTGTGTCGAACAGTCTATGCCAGTTCCCGGTTATGGAAAAGATTAAGTGAGCAGTGGAGGAGCCCCGAGCCGGGATGCGGCGAGGGGCTGTTGATGTCAATTGCATTGAAAGTTTGTCAGTGTGGAGCAAAACTACATAATGGTGCCAAAGCTTCGTTCCCGTCTTTTCCTTGATTCCCCGAAAGTGTTGTTTTCCCTGATCGTGTTGATGACGGTCGTGGCGTTCACGTTCACGGCGCTTCCTGCCAGCGGACAGTCGACATTCGGTTCGATCCTCGGCACGGTGAAGGACCCGCAGGGACGTGTCGTGCGCGGAGCCTCCGTGACCCTCGTGAATACCGGCACGTCAGCGACGCGAAAGACGAAAACCAATATCGATGGTTCGTATGCATTCCTCAACCTTGATGCTGGATCGTACAAACTCTCGGTCGAACAGAAGGGGTTTGCAACGCAGCAGTTCGCGGACCTCAACCTGCAATCACGGGAAGTGAAGCGCGTGGATGCCCAACTCAAGGTTGGCTCACAGTCGACGACAATTACGGTGCAGGGCTCCTCGGCGGGTGTCATCACGACTGACCAGTCGTCGCTGGCCGAGACGAAGACAGGTAAAGAGCTGATCGATTTGCCGGTCGCTATCTACTCACGGTCCAATGGTTCGACCAGCGCATTTTCAACGCTGACGACCCAGGCTGGAGTCCAGACGGACGGCGGCAATCTTGTGATCGCGGGAACGACGCCCGCGCTGCAATCGTTCACGCTCGATGGCATCAGCACACTTAACGTGGAATACGGCGGACCGACGACGGAGTTGTTTCCTTCGTTCAACTCAATCTCCGAAATCCGAGTGGGCGAGAGTAATAACGACGCGGAATTCAGCGGGGTTGTCGATGTGACCACTACATCGAAAAGCGGCACGAACAGTCTCCACGGCGGCATATTCGACAATGAAGAGAACACGGCGCTGAATGCGGGCGATCCGTTTGCGCTCGGCAAGCCCTCGATCCACATGCACAATTTTGGCGCGTACATGGGAGGGCCGGTCGTCATTCCGCATCTGTACGACGGTCACAACAAGACCTTCTTCTTTGTCAGCTACGAAGGCCTGCGGCTGCCGAAGCAAACGCCGATCCTGGTGAGCGTTCCGTCGCTCGCGATGCGGCAGGGAAACCTGTGTTCGTATCTTGCGGCGCAGGGCGTCGCGCAGGTGTATCAGCCGGACGGGACGCCGATCCCTTGCGGCAGCGTGCCGGTTTCGGCAGTTGCCGCGAATGCAATGACGGCGCTGTTTCCCAAGCCGAACTTCGGACCGCCTGACTCGTATCAGAACAATTATCAGGAAAACGTCTCGACTCCGACGATCAGCAACCAGGGAGACTTGAGGATCGACCAAAATCTCACACCCAACCAAACGGTGTTCGTGCGGTACTCCTACAAGCGAGACGAGCAAAGCTACGATCCGACAACAGTCGGCTCCCCAGTTCTCGGCACGGTTTCTGCGCCAGAGACGGATTCCGGACTGACGGCTGCGTATGACTGGGTCATCCGGCCGAACCTGATCAACGAACTGCGCGGCGGCTACAGCAGCTCAGACGCCGCGACCCAGTTCAACGCGAATCCGTCGAACCTGGTGAGCCAGATCGGAATCCAGGGACTGCCGATGATTCCGAACTACGCGACCGCGCCGAATTTCATGATTAACGGTTTCGTGAGTACGGGCGGCGGCAATGCCAGCGAACAGAAGAACAAGACATTCGAAATCATCGACAACCTGAGCTGGACGAAAGGTCAGCACAACCTGAAGTTCGGATTTCAGTTCGAGCGCCTCAGGTACCAGGACGGAAATGTATTCGGCGGCGCGACGCTGGGCGGATACGGTTACGATACTTCCTCTCCGGTGGGAGCGACGATTGGAGACCCGTTCACAGAGTTTCTGCTGGGATATCCCGATAACGTCACGCTGGCGCAGGTGAGCGATCCGGGCATGATCGGCATTGGACACTCGTATGCGTTCTATGCCCAGGATGACTGGAAGGCGACCAATAATCTGACGTTGAATTTCGGAATCCGCTACGAACTTCATCCTCCGCTTTCGGCACAGAACAACAATACCGCCGCGTTCCTGCCGGACTACTCCTCCGTGGTGAACGGACAGGTTGTCAACGGAGCGGTCGTAGTTCCCAACCAGAAGGGACTCGCGCTGACCGAGCCGGGATTTGCCCAATCGATTTACCCGACTCCAATCCTGACAGCACAACAGGCGGGGATTCCAAGCTCGCTGCGATGGACGAATAAGTCAGACATCGGCCCGCGTATCGGCTTCGCGTGGCGTGTCTTCGGCAACGACAAGACGGTCATTCGTGGCGGTTACGGCAGGTACGTGGCTACTCCGCTTGGCTTCTCTTCGTACACCGGTTGGGCCGTCAATACGACTTACATCGCGACGTACCCACAGGCTTACGACAACAGCGGGAAACCTGAACTATCGTTCCCGTCGCCGTTCCCGTCGAACCTCTTTGTGCCGGGCCTGGCGAACTTCTTCGACGTGTTTCCTCTCCATTATGTCGATCCGACGGTGCAACAGTGGAACCTGACGGTGGAGAGAAATGTCGGGCACAATATCGGTGTCCGCCTCACATACACGGGCAACCATGGCAGCCACCTGGATTCACAGCAAGACCTGAATCAAGTTCCGGTCAACACGGTTGGGTATTCGGCAGTCGCAGGAAGCCGGCCGTATCCGGCATGGGGAATCCTCGACTGTGTCTGCAACCAGGCGGTCAGCAATTACAACAGCTTCACGCTTGAGGTGCAGAAGCGCTACTCGAGCAGCCTGCAATTCGACAGCAGCTATGTCTTCACCAGGGATCTGTCAGACGCCGCGGGAGGAAATCCGAGTTCGCTGCCGGGTGTAGGCGGCGCCATGGCGACGAATCGCTTCAACTTGGCGCTTGATTATGGCAACGTTACCTATAATCGCCGTCAGCGATTTCTGTCGACCTTTTTGTACGACTTGCCTTTCGGCCAGAACAAGCGATTCCTGGCTTCCAGCCCGGGACTGGTCAACACGATCGTAGGGAACTGGCAGCTCGCTGGAGTGCTCTTGTTCCAGAGCGGTCCGTTCCTGACTCCGTACGAATCCTCCACAGACCCGGCTGGGACGGGTGTTGAAAATACGGTGGGAGCCACACGCACGGATATCAATCGCAGCGTCTCTCCCTATGCCAGCGGCTGGAGCGGAGGGTTACCGCAATATCTGAATCCTGCGGCGTTCCCGATCCCGGCGGACAACATCGGCCGCTTCGGCAACGCTCCGGTGGGTTCCGTGACCGGACCGGGCACAGAGTCCGTGTCCCTATCGCTCATCAAGAGTGTGAAAATCTTCGAGCGAGCACAACTGCAATTCGGCGCGCAGACGGCGAACGTGCTAAACCACCGAAATTACGATATCCCGAATGTGCAGGCCGATGCGGGTGGCTTCGGTACCATCAACGGCTTACAAACGGCGGAAGGCGCGGGGCCGCGAATGGTAATGCTAACGGCGCGCGTTACATTCTGATGCAGTTCAGGGCCACGTCCACTGAAGGTAATGTTCAAGGCCACCGGCGGCGGTGGCCTTCGTTTACCAAGCGTGGTTCGCCACGGCAAATGCCAGGCCAATCGTCCGAGGACTCCACACATGGATAAGGGTTTTTCATTGAAGAACGCCGGGCTGTTTCTGGCGAAAGCAACGCTGACTTTGCTCCTGCTTTATTCCTGCGCGAGCGCCCAGCAGGCAACGAAGCCCGGAAACGTCAACGACTACATTCGGACTTCGTGGTCCACACTTACAAGGTCCGTCTCCGATTGCCGGTCATTCCATGACGCGAAGGTCAAAACCCCTTCCATTCTCTATGTACCGAAGGGAATGCCGACGGCGGAGCTTGCCGAGCAACTGGCGCACTGCAACGTAGAGGTCCGGCCACTGCCGAAGGTTATCCATACCATCGGAGACACCGATCCACGCGAGATCCGCACCTCGGGACTGCTTTACCTGCCGCATCCATACGTGGTGCCTGGCGGAATGTTCAACGAGATGTACGGGTGGGATTCGTACTTCATCATTCGCGGGTTGATCGCGGATGACAGTGTCAATTTGGCCCGCGGCATCGTGGAGAACTTCTTCTACGAGATCAAGAACTATGGCGGCGTGCTGAACGCCAACCGAACGTATTTCCTGACCAGATCGCAGCCTCCGTTCCTGACGTCGATGATCCGTGCCGTGTATGAGAGCGGCCCACATGACAGGAAGTGGCTGCTGCGCGCGTATGGCTATGCGAAGCGGGATCACGCCCTCTGGCTGCGTCCCGAACACCGGGCAGGCGACACGGGGTTGGCCCGGTATTACGATTATGGCAACGGTCCGGTTCCGGAGATGGCGCAGGACAACAGCTACTACGCGAAGGTGGCGCAGTTCACGCTGTTCCATCAACAGGCAGCAGCGTACCGTTCGCCCGCGCGTAAAACAGACGACGACCAGACCTTCTACGTTCGTACATGCACCGCCGGCGACAAGGCGGCGTGCGCGAAACCGGCCCGGATGCGTCTGGGCGACGACTACTATAAAGGCGACAGGGCTATGCGCGAGTCGGGATTCGACACGTCGTTTCGCTTTGGTCCGTACGGCGGGAGAACGCAGGATTTCGCGCCGGTGGATCTCAACGCCTTGCTCTATAAGTCCGAGCGCGACCTGGAGTGGATGGCAAACGAACTGGGGCTAAAAGGCGAGGCGAAACAATGGGCCGCCCAGGCCGCGCAGCGGAAACAAAACATAGACAAATATCTATGGAACCCGGCGAAAGGCGCATATTTCGACTATGACGTGGTAGCTCACAAGCAGTCGGACTACCTGTTTGCCACCACGTTTTATCCCCTGTGGACTGGCGTGGCGAGCAGGAGCCAGGCAACCGCAGTGGAACATATGCTGGGGAAATTGGAGAAACCGGGAGGAATTGTTACGAGCGACAATGTGTCCGGCGCGCAATGGGACGCTCCCTACGGTTGGGCTCCCGTTCAATTGCTTGCCGTGGAGGGTCTGAACCGGTATGGCTTCCATGTCGATGCCCTGCGCATTGCAAAGAAATTCAATTCCATGGTGAACGAAAATTTTCAGCGCGATGGAACGATTCGTGAGAAATATAACGTGGAAACCCGATCCGACTCAGTGAAGGTCGCCGTTGGCTACAGCCAGAATAACGTAGGTTTTGGATGGACCAATGGAGTATACGAGGTCTTGCGCACCCTTGCGGGGAATCATCATCAGGCGACGAAGGCCGGTAAGTTGCCGCAGTAGACTACTGTGGGGAATGGGCGGGTGAAACTGCCGGCGCTGCATGACACAAAACGTATAAGGATATGTCCGTGCCTGGAAAAGAAATGATCCGGCGTACCAGCCGAAACGAAGTCGTCCGAGTATGTCTCCTGATGCTGTTGGCCAGCGGAGCTGTATTTGCGCAGGAAGCAAAGCTGGCGCCGGTTCCACGGTTTCCACTTTCCGAGAGCCCACTCGGCATTACGCAACCGGCACAGCCTAACCGCCCGTTTACCGTCGTCGGTGAACACGGCGGTATCTTCGGGCAGCAGGATGGAAGCTTCGAGCTCTGGTCGTTCCCGATGAAGATACTGCGCCGCTTCCGCATCACCGCCGAACTCGCGAATTATCCCGTGCCGATCGACATCAACCAGCAGGCCTCGGTGATCCATGTCGAGCCCGACCACACGACGATTACGTATTCCCACGCGGCGATCACCGTGAAGCAGCACATGTTTGCCATTCGCGGCAAGCTGGGGCAGATCACCGGGGCGATTGTGCTCTTTCAAATTGCGGCCACACGACCCGCGACACTGACGTTCCAGTTCGATCCGGAGCTGGAGCGCGCGTGGCCGGCGCCGAACTTCGGGCGTCCGTCCGCGTCATGGGAGAAATTCGGAGGCGATGCCGGCTATGTGCTGAACACGGACAACCCGCTCATCTTCGGAGTGGTGGCAATGCCGCGCGCCGGGCCCGGGATTCTTCCTCCTTACCAGGAGCGGCCGAAGTACTATCCGCTTCAGTTCAAACTGCACTTCGATCCAAAGACAGACTCCAATCTTTACTTTCCGCTGATTGCAGCGGTGTCCGACGGGACCGACGGGAAAAATGTCGAGTCACTGGCAGCGCTTGAGAACAACGTCGCAAAGATATGCGCGGACATTCCGGCGCTGTATAGAAACACTGAGCAGTACTACAGTCATTTCTTTGACGACAAGTTAACCGTCGAGTCGCCAGATCAGAATTTCAATCGCGCAGTGAGCTGGGCGGAGATCGCGATTGACCAGATGCAAGTAAAGAGAAAGGGAGAAACCGGCCTGGCCGCCGGGTGGTACAGCTCGGGTGATTCGGCAAGACCAGGATTCGGCTGGTTCTTCGGGCGCGATACCCTCTGGTCGCTTTATGCCATCGACAGCTATGGTGATTTTCCGCTGGCGCGGCACTCCCTGGAATTTCTGATGAAGCGACAGCGCGCTGACGGCAAGATGATGCATGAATACTCGCAAACGGCGAACTTGGTCGATTGGGCAAGCTTGCCGTACGAGTACGCTTCGGCCGATGCTACTCCGCTCTTTGTAATGGCGATGGAGGACTATGTCCGTGCCAGCGGGGACGTTGCATTCCTGCGACAGCACTGGGACAACGTGAAGCGAGCGTATGCGTTCACACGAGCGCACGACTCCGGCGGAATTTATGACAACAGCGAGGGAACCGGCTGGGTGGAATCGTGGCCTCCCGGGATGCCGCACCAGGAGATTTACCTGGCGGCGCTCGATGAGCAGTCTTCGGAGGCAATTTCGCGCATGGCGCATCTGCTCGGCGACGAAAAGCTGTCCATTGCCGCAAGCCGGCAGGCGGCGTTGATTCGGACTCACCTGGCTGAGTACCGGCAGAAGGATGGGTTCTATGCGTTCAGCCGGAACGCCAACGGGACATATGACACCACGCCGACTATCTTTCCTTCGGTTACGTGGTGGACCGGAAGATTAACGCTGCCACGGACCGAAAACATGTTTCGGCGTTGGGCGTCGGATGAATTTTCAACGGATTGGGGGACGCGAGCCGTTTCGTCCAGGGTTTCATTTTATGATCCGATCAACTATCACCAGGGATCCGTGTGGCCGCTGTTCACGGGATGGGTTGCGATGGCTGAGTACAGATCCGGGCATCCGCTAGCTGGCTACAGCCACCTGATGGAGAATGTTGACTTGACGTGGTCGCAGGACCCCGGCGCGGTGACCGAGCTTCTTTCGGGGCAGTACTTTGAACCGCTTGGGAGAAGCACTTCGCACCAGATGTGGTCTTCCGCGATGGTGGTGTCCCCGGCGGTCCGTGGATTGCTGGGCATTGAAGCGGACGTCACACATAACGATCTGCGAATCTCGCCAAGCCTCCCGGTGACGTGGGACCACGTCTCTGTTCACAATGTCCCATTCGGCAACAACCGTCTTGATGTCGATATGAAGAGACGCGGTGCGGGACTAGTGGTCGAAGTTCGGTCGAAGATGCCGGAAACGTTGTGCTTGGTTACAAGCGTTTCCGATACCGACGTTCCGTGCCGGCAACCGGCGGCAATGGAGCACACGGCCGTGATCCGGCTGCGGCCCGTCGAAATGAGTATTCCGCAAAGCTTGCCGCTGCCAGGCTCGCAGACCGCGCATGTGAAGGTCATCGACGAGCATTACGGCAGGAATTCGCTGGCCCTTACGCTGGAAGCTCCGGAAGGAAGCGTTCATACGGTCAGGATGCGGGTGAACGTGCCGTCGGTTCGGGCGCACATCAAAGTTGAGGGCGCTGTCCGCAAGGGAGATGACGTTGTAGTCGCGTTCCCCGATGGGCGCGGATTCCAAACGAAAGTCGTTACCATCAGTTGGGAGCCAGCGCAAAGAAAGAAGTCGCGTTGACACCGCAGCCTTGTCTCGTGCCAAGACCGGCGTGGGACCGGCGTTGCTCTTCTCATCCACGCACAGCACGAGCACATGGTCCGGCGGATTCAGATGGAGGCCCACAATGTCGCGCACCTTCTCAATGAAGAAGGGGGCGGGTGGAGAGCTTGAAACTGCGGGCACGGTGCGGCTGCAAGGCAAAAGACTGAAGCGCACGATACACAGTCACCAGTACCACTTTCGCTGACGGGGAACACTCGCAACTTTCCTCGCCGGTCAGGTCGATGTGACGGTCATCTCGAGGCTGCTTCGCCACAACGGACGCAGACGACGACTGACATTTACATCAAACCGAATACCAGCGGCCAGATCGCAGCACAGGGCATGTTCCTGGAGGCGATTGGCAAGGCGAAACCCGTTACCGAGGTCGCCCAGTAAGAGCGCCCTCTACCAGCGGGTTGAACGGCGGGTTGAAGTTGTAGAGAGGAATTCCTGCAAGTGCTTGAAAAGAAATGGTAGGCACGAGGAGACTCGAGCTCCTGACCTCTACCGTGTCAAACGAATTAAAGCATGTATTTTTAATAACTTAGAACGATACGAACGGCATGCTAAGTCATTGAAAGTACGTTGACGGCAAAGATAATGCGTACTCGGATGTGTACCGCTGCAGAAGCAACCACTGATTGTCATGGGAGCCATTCACGGACTGCCTTTGGCCATTGCGAATTGAATTCAGCTAAGGAAGCTCTGAACAGGTAGCTGGGGCGAACCGATGGCCGGCGTTTGTCGGTTTTTGCGCGCGGTTTGTCAGTCTATCGGGGCCGCATGTTGGGCGAGGGGAGTTTCGGTCGCGCCTGTTGATCACCCCGAAGACATGCTCCACCTTCGACCGCACGCGTGACTTGTTGCGGTTCTTCGCCCACTGGACATCATCGATGCGATTCTTATAGCGGTAGCGCTTGTTGGTCAGATCCTGCAGCAACTCCGGTAATACCGTGCCATCGGCCACGTTGGCGGCAGTCATCGCCGCGGCGAGTCGTACAAGGCCTCTTCTACTACCGCTACCGCCGGGTCCGACAGGTCGAACCACTAGGGATGGGAGCTACGACTCAGGGGCCGTAGCTCCTTCTCCGCACCCCGGTGAATAGACATTAATGGGTGCGGGCTATTGGGTCTGAGCAAGATAGCTCACGTGCGGGAATTGGGACCGCGCACCCGCGCCGTATCAAACTACCGGAGCTTCAATTTGCGTGGCGATGATCGGCGGCCGATAGACATTGGCGCCTATATTCGGACGCAGGGAATGCATCAGCGCCCACGAATACTCGATTTCCTGTCCACACTCAAAGCAGACACGGTAAGTACGTCGCTTGATGGTGAACACGCGGCTCAGCTGGTTGTGATGGCATCCGAAAGCAAACTGAAAAATAGACTGCAAGAATTTCATAAATCCTCCGCGCGCTGCCGGCGTTCACAACTTCCATTTGCATCGAGCCACTCTAGTAGAGTGCGCACGCTTGTCCGGGCCAGGGCGATCGAGCAATCAGCGGCTCCATAGTAAAGATTGACCGTGTCGCCATCGGGGTTCATTGTGTATCCACACGGAAAGACAACGTCGTTGACATCGCCTCTGCGCTCATAGTCGGCCTCGGGTCCGAAGATCCACGAAGCCCCTCGCCGTAAACACTTCTCCGGTTTGTCAAGATCGAAGAGGGCCAAACCCAATCGATACAGACAGCCCGACGGAGTGTGACGCACTCCGTGATAGATCACGAGCCACCCCCTGGAAGTCTCGATGGGCGGCGCAGACAGGCCGATCTTATTGGCGTCCCACCATGCGCCGCGCCGGGCTTCCAGCATCACCTTGTGACTGCCCCAATGTCGCAGGTCGGGAGAGTACGAGATCCATATATGAGCGCCGAGCGCGGTCATGGGCCGATGAATGAGTGCCCAGAACCCGCCGATTTTGTGCGGAAGGAGAGCCGCATCCTTGTCATCGGCCGACATGATGACGCCGTATCTCTCGAAAGTGTGGAAGTCCTTCGTGAGGGCCAGCGAGACCCCAGGGCCGCCACGGGAGTACGAGGTGTAAACAACAACGTACTTTTGTAATTCCGGCACGTAGGTCAGTCGAGGATCCTCGATACCCCACAACTCTTCGGGATATTCTTCCGGGTTCGGCAAGAGCGTGGGTGTTGCATCAATTTTCCATCCATCCACACCGTTTGCGGAACGCGCGGCGCAGAGATGCGAGAGACCTCGCCGGTCTTCCACACGGCAGAGTAGAAGGGTCGTCCCATCCTCCAGCAGCGTCGCGCCTGCATTGAACACGCTATTGATCGAGTATGGCCAGTCTTTGCTCGACAGAATCGGGTTCGAGGGATGGCGATGAAGCAATGGTTCTTCATGATTCCTACCTGCATTCATTGAATCTCCGATGGATTGCGGGAACTATCAAAACCGCCTGAGACGGCCAGCACTTCATGCTTGGTTTTCGGTATTTCCGCGTCTTCCAGAAGACGCATCTCCAACAATGCCATCAGGAATGCGAGTGTGGACTCCGCGCCCTGATTCTCGTTGGCCCGATCGGGGTGGAGACCATCCCGGCACCCGCCGGTGCTGGAGTCGTAAAGGACGATCTGCAGATCGTTGTCGCCCAGGAACCAGTTGAACGCCGACCAGGCATCTTTCAGCCAACGGTCATCTCCGGTTGCGCGAAAGGCCTGCAGGCAAGCGGATACGACGGCGCCTGCCTCAACGGGTTGTTGATCGAAGCGGGCTTTTTCGCTGCCCTTGCGGTAAAAGCCCTGTGATCCGATGGGCACAAAGTGTCCTTTCGTTTCGCAACGCTGCGTTGTGACAAGCCAATCCAGGGATTCAAGGCCGGCCGCAAGCATCGCTTTGTCCGAGGTGCGCGAAGCGCACACGATTAGCGCTTGTGGCAACCGGGCGTTTGAGTAAGCCAGGCCATCTTCAAACCAGTGCCAACCCGGCGAGTGGATAGAGGTGTAAACATCAAGCAGCCGGTGCGCCAGTTCGTCTCTTGTCTGAAGCGCAGCCCTGTCTCCCGGAAAACAGTCAAGGTATTCCTGCAATCCCAGCGTGGCGAAGGCCCACGCACGAGGACTGGTGAAGGTACGGATGGCAGGCACAGCGGATTCAAAGAGCCGGCCGGCAGTGCCCCTTAACCCCGGGGACATCGAGCGTCCAAGGACAACCCCCAATCCCCATAATGCGCGTCCATGGCTGTCTTCAGACCCTACGTCTTCATGCCACTGGCGCTCATAACTCAGAAAATTTCTGAACCGGCCGGTTGCTGGATTGAACGCATGCCAGAGAAACGCCAAATAACGTGATGCCAGCCTGGCCGACTCAGACACCGCCGTCATTCCAAGTTGTTCCATCTGGATAGCCACGATCAACGCGCGGGCGTTGTCGTCGGTGGTGTAGCCTTCCCGGTAATTAGGAACCGAAAACACCGCGTGTTGCAGGAGTCCGGTGTGGTCGGTCATTCGAGAGAGGTGGTCCAGATTTATGGATGGCAACCTGTCCAGCGTTCTTTCGGCATTCAAATCCGAGAACGCGATACGCGGGGTTCGCATGCGGTCGGAACGCGCGCGTACGAAGGCGTTCATGTAAGACTTCGCGACCTTGTTCCAGACCATGTCGCGCGCATACAGGTAAGCGCGTTTACGCATGGCATGACGGGCTGCTTCATTGTTCAGGAGCTCAATTGCCGCCGTGGCAATTGCATTTGAGTCTTCGAACGGGACGAGAACTCCGCGACCTTCATTCAGCAGTTCGGTTGCGTGCCAGTATGGAGTCGAAATGATCGCCTTACCCGCTCCCAGCGCGTAGGCCAACGTGCCGGACACGGCTTGCGCCTCGTAGCGATAAGGAGTGATGTAAATGTCGGCCGAACCTACGAATTGGGCCATCTCTTCAGGGCTGACGAACCGATTGTGGAATATCACGTTGCGTTCCACTCCGAGCTTTCTCGCCAGGGCCTGTAATTTAAGCCGGTATTGGTCGCCTTCGCGACGCCTGATATGCGGATGGGTCGCACCCGCGATGACATAGACGGCTTCCGGATGCTCCGCAACAATGCGCGGCAGAGCTTCAATCACGCTCTCAATTCCCTTGTTTGGTGACAGCAGTCCGAACGTGAGCAATACAGCCTTGCCTTCGGTTCCAGAGGAGTCTTTGTAGTAGTTGGGATCTCCAAAGGGGAGGTCGGGAACGCCATGCGGAATGAGGTCAATCTTTTCCTCCGGAACACGGTATACCTCTTGCAGGAAGCGCGAAGAGTGCTCGCTCATGACAATCAGGCGGTCAGAGAGCGCGGCGATCTCGTCCATGACAATGCGCTGATTGGCGTCTGGCTCACGGAGAACCGTGTGCAGCGTCGTCACCACAGGCATCTTCAGGCGACGCAGCAGCCGCAGGATGTGGCTGCCGGCTGGGCCTCCGTAAATACCGTACTCATGCTGAAGAGAGACCAAATCGACATTGCTGAAGTTAAGAAAGTCGGCCGCATTTTCATAGGAGGATGGGTCTCCCTCCAATAGCTCGAATCGGACGCGTGCGGGGTAGCTGTAACGCGATTCAGGGTCGTTGACCGGTACCGCCAATAGTTGAGTTGTCCCATACTCTGCGGCGATGGCGTCGCATAAATCCGTCGTGAAGGTCGCGATTCCACACTGACGCGGGAGATAGTTGCCGATTACTGCGATCCTGCTTGGAAGCGAAGCGCTGGTTCTAAACCACAATGTCGCCCCAAGTTTTTCTTCCAGTACCGGCATACGTATCTTGAGTCGCGCCAAAGGACCTCTCAACGAGGCACTCTCCGATGCGCTCTCTTGTGTCGACATTCCTATCTCCTTAGGTTCGGTAACGAGCGCAAGAGGCTCATGCAAGCCCCCGGCGCTTTTTCTGCTCACTTCAGATTGCCCGAGTTCAGCCTTCACTACGTGCATGCGTCGAGAGTGCTCGACAGTAGCTTTCGCTACCGTCGGGGTTGGTGGACCGCTTAAAACGAAATGCTGATTGCAATTCCAGGGGTGCCAGGATACCTACGGTTGTACAGGTAATACCCGTTATCGTAGTACTCGACGTAAACATCGTCGGTCTGGTACCAGTCGTTTCCCCAGTATTGCGGATACGGATCGACGGCAGTGAACCAATAACCACCGTACTGGAAGCGTGGATCCCCTCCCACCACCATGAATGGAAGGTTGTAGACGCGGAACCAGTGATCGCGGCCGTAATGGCTCCGGTAGTAGGAGTCAGGAATGCGATAGCCGTTGTAGCCGCCGCGTTGCTGCCAGGTGCGATGCTGGGAAGCCCAGTTTTGGGCGCGCCGCTGCTGCCAGACTTGCTGCTGTTGGCGTTGCTGTGCGTACTGCTGTTGCTGCGTGCGTTGTATCTGCGCGCGCTGCCGGTTCTGAACCTGCTGCTGCTGGACGCGCTGCTGTGCTTGCCGGTTCTGAACTTGCTGCTGTTGCACGCGCTGCTGCTGCTGCCGGTTCTGAACCTGTTGCCGCTGGACGCGCTGCTGGGCCTGCCGGTTCTGAACCTGCTGTTGCTGGACGCGCTGCTGTTGCTGCTTGTTCTGGACTTGACGCTGCTGCTGTACGTGCTGCTGTGGCTGCTGTGCGCGCTGAGGTTTTTGGGCACGCTGCTGCTTGTTCTGCTGTTGCTGTTGCGGCTTACCCTTCTGTTTTTCGTTTTGCTTATGCTGCTGTGCGTAGCCGAAAGCGGTGGCTCCGAGAAGCACGGACAGCAGAAGTGATGTGCTGACAACTCCAACTCGTTTCATAAGTGTTGCCTCTGTTACAGCTTGAACGTCGGGAAGTCGAACGACTGTATGGTTGTGAACAGTTTGGAAATTTCTTAAGCGATGGAATCCGGCATCCTGGCCGTTCTAATCCCCGGATGGCATTGCATCGGATGCGCAGGGGGCAACGCTATGGCTATTGACGGTTACGTGCGTATGTTTCCTGTTTCACAGTGCGCGCCGTCGTCCGGTCACCAGGTTGAAGATCAGGACCAACAGCGCCACAACCAGCAGCAGGTGGATCAAGCTACCGGCGATATGAAAGCTGAAACCCAGAAGCCACAGAACCACCAACACTACGAAAATTGTCCAAAGCATATGCGCCTTCCTTCCGCATCGTGAGCACCCGAGATCCCACATACTTCCCGGGTGCCCGTGCGTATCCCCAAAACTAATTACTATCCTGGGCCTGCGCCTTTGCTCCCCTGATAGCGTTCAGGAACGCGCGGGCCGAGGCCGGTGCCGCTACTTTGCCAAGCAGTACTTCGCGGGTGTTGACATGACGCCCGTAAATGGCCTTCATGGAATCGTCGTCCTGTTGAACCACGGAGCCATTCAAGGTGAGCCCGGCAAATACGCCATGGGCTCTTGAGTAGGTCAGGATCTCTGTTTCCATCTTCCAATTGGTACCGGCCGATGCATGACGTCCTACCGGTCCAGCTGCCGCGGAGGCATCCGCTCCAACTTTGAACTTGCTCGCCAGCAACTGCTGCATGCCTTTGTCGTTCTGGATGACCATGACCAGATCCACGCCCTCGACGCCGATCTGCAATCCCCAGCTACCGCCCGCGATACTGAAGAACGCTGGTGCGCTCCAGCCGTGTGCGGTTCGGCATGTGGCGACGCCTCTGCCATGCGCGCCTCCAAAGATAAAGCCGCCCTTGACCATGTTCGGTACCACGGCGATGCACCTCGCGTGTTCCAGCACTTCTTCTGGAATGCCAGTATCCGGTGCGGCCATGATCGCGTGGAGCACCTCGGCTGCATTGTTCAACCGCTTAGTCGATGATTCGCGCGCCGAGTCGTCCGCCCAGCTCAGGCTGGCGAAACTCAGCAGCACAGCGAACAACATGAGTTTCTTCAGTTTATTCACTATTTCCACCTCTTCTACCCCTGCACCACGATTCTTGATTCGGTCGCATTCGTGGAGCATGAGGTACTCCCTACCTTAACGGGAACACATGCAGCCGTCTGAGCAATAAAGCTCAGGTTGTCCAAGGCGATTCAACCGGTTATTTAAAGAATCCGCAGTGATCTGAATTGAACAACCTTTGTTCGCGTGTTCGCGATACTTCGCGGCACGATTTCCATTTTGGTCATGTAGGCAGGTGCGTTTCGATGGAATGCGTCATGTGAGCAATATTGAACAGACGGCTTTAGCGCTCCTCTCTAAGCTTGTGCGATGTGGACGGTCAACGTTTGGAGAAGAGAAGCCATGCGCAAATATAACGTGTACAAAAAATGGATGTGGTTATTGGTGGCAGTACCGCTCGCCGTTTCATTACTGCCGCTCGTGCTCATTATGGCTAGCTGCTCAAAATGCACGGATTGCACCGTGCCCAAGCCGACCGTGACTGCCTTTATGCCCGTCTGTGGCTCCACGGGAGTGGCACTGAACAGCGCAATCACCGCGAGCTTCAGCGAGGCGATGGATCCTTCATCCATCAATGGGACAACCTTCACGGTGACCGGACCGGGCACAACGGCGGTTGCGGGAACAGTGGCCTACGATGCTGCCAGCAAGGTTGCGACCTTCACACCCTCGAGCAGCCTCGCATACAACACCGTGTATAGCATAACGATCAGCGCGGCGGTGAGAACCTCTCTGGGTGTCTATGCGGCCGCCGCTACCACATGCTCCTTTACGACGCTTCCCGATCCGGTCCCGCCCACGGTGGTGTCCACAAGTCCCGGATGCGGCGTGACAGGTGTACCTGCCGGCACCAGTGCTATCACTGTCACCTTCAGCAAGCCGATGGACCCGACTACCATCAATGGCACGTCATTCACGGTGACAGAACCCAGCACTACTCCAGTCTCGGGATCAGTCTCGTTTACTGCGGCAACGAATACGGCGAAGTTCACGCCAAGCGGGCCGCTCCCGTTCAATACGTTCATAACCATCACCGTCACCACCGACGTAAAGTCGCTGACAGGCACGGCGATGGCGAACAAGTTTGTGTGTGGCTTTACGACAGTGGCGGCCCCTGTTCCTCCCACGGTGACGGCCCTGGCGCCCAGGTGTGGCGCCACAGGTGTGTTGGTCAACAGTAAGATCGCCGTGACCTTCAGCGAGGCGATGGACCCAACGACCATCACTGCTGCGAACATTCTGGTAACCGGACCGGGCACAACTCCCATCGCTGGAGTTGTCACCTATGCAGCTGCGAGTAATATTGCGACCTTTACCCCGAACGCCAGTCTCCCGGCAAGCACTCTCATCACTGTCACGGCGACAACGGGCGTCAAGGACCTGGCGGGCGATGCCATGGCCAGTAATTTCACCTGCGGCTTTACAACCGCTTTAGCGCCTGACACCACTGCGCCCACGGTGATTTCTACCAACCCGAGTTGCGGTGCGACGGGGGTGGCGGTTAACACAACGGTAGCCGCGATCTTCAGTGAGGCGATGGATCCTTTAACCATCACCACCAGCACCTTTACTCTCACCGGACCGGGCACGACGCCGGTACCGGGAACCGTCGCATACTCAGGCACCGGCAACGTGGCCACCTTTACTCCAACCAGTAATCTGGCGAACGGCACCACATTCACGCTGACTGTGACCACCGGAGCCAAGGACCTTGCCGGCAATCCGCTGGCCAGTGACTTCACGTGCACGTTCAGCACGGGGCCGGGTCCGGATACGACGCCGCCCACGGTGATCCTGACCAACCCTGCTTGCAACGCGACAGGCGTGGCGCTCAACAAATCAGTGAACGTAACCTTCAGCGAGGCGATGAATCCGTTGACCATCACCACGGCGAACTTCACGCTCGCGGGACCTGGAACTACACCCGTAGTGGGAACGGTCGCCTACGATGCTCTCACCGACATCGCAACGTTTAATCCAACGAGTAATCTGGCGTCGAACACGCTCTACACGTTTACCGTTACTACCGGAGTCAGGGACCTGGCAGGAAATCCGATGGCGGCCGACTACGTTTGCAGCTTTACAACTGCTGCAACACTCGGTCCGGCACCAGTAGATTTGGGTTCGGCAGCCGGGTTCGTAGTTTTGGCGGGCTCCACGGTGACGAACACCGGGCCTTCGCTGGTAACGGGTGACCTTGGGCTCAGCCCAGGTACGGCGGTCTCTGGATTCCCCCCGGGAGTCATCAATGGGACGCAGCACCTTGCCGATCCCATCGCCGCCCAGGCCAAACTGGATTTGACCACCGCATACGTTGACGCGGCAGGACGATCGTTGAATGTTGTCACCGTACCTACCGGAGAGCTCGGCGGACTAACGCTTCCTCCTGGCCTCTACAGATCCGGTATTTCTTCCTTTGGGATAACGTCATCAGATCTGACTCTTGACGCCCAAGGGGACGCGAACGCTGTCTTCATCTTCCAGATGCCGTCCTCCACGCTCACCGTGGGGAACGGGATCAAGGTAATTCTGGCGGGCGGCGCCAAGGCCTCCAATATCTTCTGGCAAGTCGGCAGCTCGGCGACTCTGGGGACGACTTCCGTCATGCAGGGAACCATCATGGCTCAAGCGTCCGTAACCCTGGAAACCGGCGCAGTACTGAACGGCAGAGCGCTGGCACAAACCGCAGCAGTCACGCTGGACAGCAGCACGGTTACCTTGCCGACCCCATAAACGCGAATCTGGCCCCGGCGAAAACCGGGGCCAGTGAGTCAGATATTTGGAAGCAGGAGAGAGGGAATGCATATGTTGCTTCATAAAATTCTAAAGTCGCGTGGTTTCCTGGCGTTGCTTGCCGTCGCGATCTTCGCGTCAACTCTCCTGGGGCAGGATCAACCCCCGTCAAGAGTCGACATCTTTACCGGTTATTCCTGGCTGCATCCGGGCTATGACACGTACGTTCCCACCGCGCAGGAAAACATTGACAAGGGCTTTACGGTAAGCGGGACGTACTTCTTCAACCGTAATGTTGGCCTGACGGTCGATTCCGGCAACCACTTCGGTTGCTGTTGCCCGCGGATCTATACGGTTGAAGCCGGTCCGACTATCCGCTTTCCGAGCGAACACGCAACTCCCTTCCTGCACGTTCTTGCCGGCCTGCACCGGATGGAATTGCCCACCCCGTTCGGCGATGACAATAACTTTGGCTTCATCGTGGGCGGTGGGCTAGATGTGCCCATTGTGCATCACCTAAGCCTCCGGCTTTTCCAGGTGGATTACGAATGGGCACGGCATAATTTTGGAACCTTCTTGCAGCCAAGGCTGAACGGCGTCCGGCTGAGTGCTGGACTGGTGTGGCAATTCGGCTCGATTGGGCCGCCGCCGCTCCCAGCCAGTGCGTCGTGCTCGGTACAGCCAACAGAAGTCCTTGCCGGCGATCCCGTGACGGCAAATGCCAGCGGCTCGAATTTCAATCCCAAGCGCACGGTCAGCTATGAGTGGACTACGAACGGCGGCAAGGTGGAGGGCACGGGCAACACCGTCACGGTCAATACGGCCGGCCTCGCACCAGGCAGTTACGTCGTCGGAGCTCGGCTCAGCGACAACGGCAGGGGCAAGCATCAGATGTCGGCGAGTTGCAACTCCAGCTTCACGGTAAAGGAGCCACCGAAGCCTGCTCCAGTTCCACCAGTGATGTCGTGTTCGGCCATGCCTACCACGGTGCGCGCGGGCGATCCCGTCACGGTCACGGCACAGGCAAGCAGTCCTGACGGCCGTCCACTGAGCTACGAATGGACAACCAGCGCCGGCCGGGTTAGCGGCAGTGGCGCCACCGTAACGCTCGACACGGCCGGCCTTTCTGCCGGTCCGGTAACCGTCAACGGCACCGTCACGGACGACCGTGGCCTTTCCGCATCGTGCTCCACCGGAGCAACCGTTGAAGTTCCACCTCCGCCGCCAGAGGCGAGCAAGATCAACAGCATTGCGTTCCCCGACAAGCGCCGTCCGGCTCGCGTGGACAACACGGCCAAGGCCATTCTTGACGAAGTTGCTCTGCGTTTACAGCGCGATACGGATTCGACTGCGGTGGTAGTGGGCTACGCCGGTGACGATGAAGTCACGCCGAAGCCGAAGCATGCACGCGCCAAGCTGACTGCCGAGGAACTCGCCGGTCAGCGTGCCGTCAATACAAAGGAATATTTGACCAAGGAGAAAGGCATCGATCCTGGTCGCATCAAACTGGCGACTGGAACCAGTCAAGATGCAACGGCCGAGATCTGGATCGTGCCGCAGGGAGCCACCTTCAACGTCGAAGGTACGCAGCCTTTTGACGACAGCAAGTAATAAGGGGTGAATCGCGCACCTCGCCACGGCGTAAGGAAGCCGTCAGCGAGGTGCGCCTTCAGTTCGATTGCAATTTCCGCTAATGTGTGCCAGCATGAGCGCCAGTGGTGGGCTTGTGATGGGGCTTGCAGATACATCAAATTCAAGGAGGCAGTTTCCATGGCCGTAGAACGCGTCGTCGTCACAAAGAAAAGGACGCGGAAGTCTCCAGGCAGCCGCCGCGCGCCTTCGCGCAATGGCGCAACTTCCGCAGTGAAGGCCGGTGCGGTAGAGCTCAGCAAGTTGCCTGAAGAGTCTGCCACATTCGATCCCCGCCCTTTCTTAACCAAGCTCGCGGCCGGCAAAACCAGCCGGGAATTGTTTGAGAATGAATCCATTTTTTCGCAAGGGGATCCGGCGGATGCCGTCTTCTATATCCAGAGCGGCAGGGTCAAGCTGACGGTTGTATCCAAAAGCGGCAAGGAAGCCGTGGTGGCCATCCTGCCGGAGACCAGCTTTTTTGGCGAGGGCTGTCTGGTTGGCCAACCGGTTCGCATGTCCACCGCCAGTGCCGCCCAGAAGAGCACCATCCTTCGGGTAGAAAAGCCGGTAATGCTAACCCTGCTCCACCAGGAACAGGAATTTGCCGAACGCTTTCTTGCCCACCTGCTTGTCCGGAACATTCGCATGGAAGCGGACCTGGTGGATCACCTCTTTAACTCCAGCGAAAAACGCCTGGCGAGGCTTCTCCTGCTGATGGCGAACTTTGGCCAGGAATCCAAGCCAATACCAGTCATCGCCAAAATGAGCCAGGAAACTCTTGCCGAAATGATCGGCACCACGCGCTCGCGCGTCAGCTTTTTCATGAATCGCTTCAGGGATCTTGGCTTCATTGACTACAACGG
>Ga0307375_10000137_pt1 | contig 97638 bp, 95 predicted proteins | sample TR1MG_FD_202531 | JGI IMG/M metagenome (GOLD analysis project Ga0307375, IMG submission 202531) | Soil microbial communities from Risofladan, Vaasa, Finland - TR-1 | ecosystem: Environmental > Terrestrial > Soil > Coastal area > Acid sulfate soil | place: Finland: Risofladan, Vaasa | collected... | reverse complement strand
ACCGCGAAGTGGTGCGCGCCAACAAACTGGAATCCTGCTACATCCGCCCGATTGCTTTCTATGGCTCCGAGGCGATGGGCATCGCCGCAACAACGCTGTCCACCCATGTCGCGGTCGCCGCCTGGCCTTGGGGTGCATATCTGGGCGACGAGGGCATGCAAAAGGGGATCCGGGTGAAAACTTCCAGCTTCACCCGCCATCACGTGAACATCAACATGTGCCGCGCCAAATCCGTCAGTTCCTATTCCAATTCGATCCTGGCACACCAGGAAGTTGCCAACGACAACTATGACGAAGCCCTGTTGCTGGATGTGGACGGCTACGTTGCCGAGGGTGCCGGCGAGAACATTTTCATCGTCAAGAAGGGCAAGCTGTATACCCCCGATCTGACCTCATGCCTGGAAGGCATCACGCGCGATTCCGTGATCACGCTGGCCAGGGAAATGGACATCGAGGTGATCGAGAAACGCATCACCCGCGACGAAGTTTATTGCGCCGAGGAAGCCTTCTTCACCGGAACCGCAGCGGAAGTCACACCGATACGCGAGCTCGACCGCCGCATCATCGGCAGCGGCTCGCGCGGTGCCATCACCAGCAAACTGCAACAGGCCTTTTTTGATTGTGTGGCCGGCAAGCATCCGCAGCACGCCGGCTGGCTAAGCTATGTTTAACGGATCATCGGGAGAAATATTTTGAGCGAACAGAACATCACCCAGCGTTATATCGAAATCACCGCAAATGATCTGCCATTAGCCTGCCCGATGCCGAATATGAGTTTATGGAACGCACATCCAAAAGTGATGATTCCGCTGGATCACGGCGGTGAAGCACGCTGCCCGTATTGCGGCACGCTGTATAAATTCAAGGGTGAACTGCCCAAAGCGCATCATTAAAAATCCCGGGCCGGCTTACTTCGCGCCGGAGAACCTCTAAAGAAATATGTACAAAATCCTCGTCATCGGCCCCAGCTGGGTGGGCGACACCATGCTGATGCAACCGATGCTGCTGCGTCTCAGGCAACGCCATCCTGAATGCCGGATCGATGTGCTTGCTCCGCCGTGGACAGCCGCGCTGTTGCAAGCCATGCCGGAAGTGCACGAGGTCATCATCAACCCGTTTCCGCACGGCGCGCTGCGGATTGGCGCACGTTACCAGTTCGGAAAAAAACTGCATGGGGCGCAATACCATCAAGCCATCGTGCTGCCCAACTCGCTGAAGTCGGCACTCGTGCCATTTTTTGCGCGCATACCGCTGCGCACCGGTTTTGTCGGGGAAGCTCGCTACGGACTGCTCAACGATGCACGCAAACTCGACAAGGCGTCATTGCCGCTCATGGTGGAACGCTTCGCTCAACTTGCCGAAGACAAACAAGGCAAAATTCCGCGCCCCTTGGCCAACCCCAGGCTGGAAGTTTCCGCAGCTCTACGCAATGCCACGCTGCAAAAGCTCGGCCTGGTACTGGACAAACCCGTCGCGGTGTTTTGTCCCGGTGCCGAGTACGGGCCGGCCAAGCGCTGGCCTGCGACCTATTTCGCCGAGATCGCACAACGCCTGCAGCACCGGGGTTATGCGGTATGGCTGATCGGTTCTGCCAAAGACAAGGAAGCCGCGGACAAGATCATCGCACTGGGCAATTCGGAGTGTCTCAACCTGTGCGGCATTACCGACCTGACAGATGCCATCGCTCTGCTATCCTGTGCGCAACTGGTCATCAGCAATGACTCCGGTCTGATGCATCTGGCTGCCGCGCTGGACCGGCCGATGCTGTCCCTGTTCGGCTCCAGCAGCCCGCAATTCACACCTCCGCTCTCACCGCGCGCCGAGATCATCCAACTGGATCTGAAGTGCAGCCCCTGCTTCAAACGCGAATGTCCGCTTGGCCATTTCAACTGCATGAGGCAACTTACCCCCGACCTGGTATGGAAAAATTTGCAGCGAATTGATCACAACCTTGGCTCTATAAAAAAACATTTAGCCACAGAGGACACAGAGCTCACAGAGAAAAGAACAACCGGTTGAAGCGAGAGACGGGCTTGCTTTTTGAGTGGCCTTTTGAAATGTCTGAAAGCCCCGACCTCTCCGTGAGCCCTGTGGCTTGAATTGCAGTTTTTTGGCTAACCATAATCAAGGTACAAAATGCAGAACTTACCCAAGGAAATTTTCAAGGCTTATGACATACGCGGCATAGTCGGCAAGACGCTGACGCCCGAAGTGGTCGAAGCCATCGGACACGCCATCGGCTCCGAGGCCACAGCGCGCGGACAGAACACCATCGCAATCGGGCGCGATGGCAGGCTGTCCGGTCCGGAACTGATCGCCGCCCTGGCGCGCGGTATTCGGAAAAGCGGTATCAATGTGATCGATGTCGGCCGTGTTCCCACGCCGATGGTGTATTTCGCCGCCTACCAGTTGCATACCGACTGCGCGGTGATGCTCACCGGCAGCCACAACCCGCCGGATTACAACGGCCTGAAAATGGTGCTGGCAGGTGAAACCCTGTCGGGTGAAGCCATCCAGCAATTGCGCTCGCGCATTGAGCAAAACAACCTGACGCACGGCAACGGCAGTTACACACAGCGCAACATCAGCGCAGACTACATCGCCCGCATCGTCTCCGACATCAAGCTGGCACGGCCCATGAACGTCACCGTGGATTGCGGCAACGGCGTGGCGGGCGCCTATGTCGCCAACCTGTATCGCGAACTTGGCTGCATCGTGCAGGAGATGTATTGCGAAGTTGACGGGCATTTCCCCAATCATCATCCCGATCCATCACAGCCTGAAAATCTCGCCGACCTGATCACGGCATTGCACGACAGCGACAGCGAACTGGGCCTGGCATTCGACGGCGATGGCGACCGGCTCGGCGTGGTGACCAAAGACGGCAGGATCATTTACCCGGATCGGCAACTGATGCTGTTCGCCGCCGATGTGTTAAGCCGCAATCCGGGCGCAGAAATCATTTTTGACATCAAATCCACGCGCAACCTGTTCGACTGGATACGCAAGCACGGCGGCAAACCGACGCTGTGGAAAACCGGCCACTCGCTGGTCAAAGCCAAGATGCGCGAAACCGGTGCCCTGCTGGCCGGCGAAATGAGCGGTCATGTTTTTTTCAAGGAGCGCTGGTATGGGTTTGACGACGGACTGTACGCCGGCGCACGGCTGCTGGAAATTTTGAGCCAGGTGAAGAATCCGAGTGCCACGCTGAATGGCTTGCCGGATGCGGTCTGCACACCGGAACTGCACATTCATACTGCGGAAGGCGAGAACCACGCGCTGCTTGCGCAACTGCAAAAAACCGCGAAGTTCACCGACCCCAAAGAGATCATCACGCTGGATGGTCTGCGCGTCGAATACGCGGATGGTTTTGGTTTGGCGCGTCCCAGTAACACCACACCGGTTATCGTTCTGCGTTTTGAGGCAGATAGCGAAGCTGCGTTACAACGTATACAAAATGACTTCCGCAGGATATTTCAGCAGGCCGCGCCACACCTGAAATTACCTTTCTAGTGAGCCGGCTTTACCCGCTACTCTAAAGTCACAACAATCAAATACGCTCCCTTGCTCAATCTTTCACAGCGGAAATCAGATTATCGTGGTCCGAGTTCATCCAGTATGCCAGGCGTTCGCGGAACAATTCGGCGCACTGCTCAAAGTCGGTCGGCTTTGCCACAAAACTGTTCGCACCGGCCTTGTAACTCATCAAAACCTCCGCCTGAGTATATTCAGCGGAACACACCACGATGGGAATATCACAGGTTGCGGCAAAGCCACGCAGTGTGCGCAGTACCGCCAAGCCATCCAGTTTCGGCAATTTCAAATCCATCAGGATGACGTTCGGCAACGGGTCATTATTTCGGGTGCTGGCATCAAGCCAATCCAGCACGACATCCCCGCCAGCCACAGTGGTCAATTCAATGTCAGGGCAAAATTCAGCAACAGCACGGCGTGCCATGTCTACTTGAACCAAATCGTCATCAACCAGCAACACCTTATAACGGTTTGTGCCCACTTGTATCGCTCCTTGTTTTGCAAGCCCTGAAGCAAACTGTAACAGTGTCCGGTGCTGCGGACAAATCACTGCGCTATCCTCCCGACTATAACCTGGCCTTCACCCAGGCTGGAACGGAACCCAATGCCGCAGCCAGATGTTCCGGTTGCGTGCCGCCGGCCATCGCCATATCCGGTGCTGCTGCGACAGTGCCAATTCCGCATGAGCACAGCGAAATAGCAGATTGCCTACCTTTGGTGCTGTGGCGACGAAGTCGCTCCGGTGCACACGCAAGGGGTACGCCGGTGTGTGCCCGGCAGCTTCGCTGCCACCCTTCCGCAGCGGGAGCAGCTTGCAAGGCCGGACACTTCAAATTATAACTTTGCCCGAACCCAGGCTGGAACGGAAGCCAATGCAGCCGCAAGATGCTCCGGTTGCGTGCCGCCTGCCATCGCCATGTCCGGCCTCCCCCCGCCTTTGCCGCCAACTTGTTGCGCAACCATATTTACCAACTCACCCGCTTTTATTTTCGCAACAAGATCGGGTGTCACACCGGCAATCAAACTGACCTTGCCATCGGCTACCGCTGCCAGCACGACTGTGGCGGACTTTAGTTTATCTTTGAGCTTATCCAGCGTCTCACGCAATACCACCCCATCCGCGCCTTCCAGCAGGGCAGCCAGCACTTTGATGCCTTTGCATTCCACCGCCTGATCGACGAGGTCGTCGCCTTGCGCGCTGGCGAGTTTCGATTTCAGCCGTGCCAATTCTTTTTCTATTGTCTTAGCGTTATCGAGGATTTGCAAGATGCGCATGGCGGCTTCCTGCGGCTGCGCCTTAATCGCTTCCGCCACTTGCTGCAATTGCCGCTCCTGCTGCTGCACATAAGCCAGCGCGCCTTCGCCCGTCACAGCCTCGACGCGCCGCACGCCTGCTGCCACACCGCTCTCGGCCAGTATCTTGAACAGCCCGATGTCGCCGGTGCGCTTGACGTGTGTGCCGCCGCACAGTTCGCGCGACGATCCGATGTCCAGCACGCGTACCTCGTCGCCGTACTTTTCTCCGAACAGCATCATCGCGCCGGTCTTCTGCGCGTCCTCGATACCCATCACGCGGGCACTCGTCGCGGCATTGGCGAGAATTTCGGCATTGACGATAGCTTCCACTTTGCGTATCTCCGCGTGCGACATCGGCTGGGTATGCACGAAGTCGAAGCGCGTCTTGTCCGGGTCGACCTGCGAACCTTTCTGTTGCACATGATTGCCCAGCACCTCGCGCAACGCCTTGTGCATCAGGTGCGTGACCGAGTGGTTGCGTTCGGTGCGCGCCCTCGCCTGCATGTCCACACGCGCGTTGACGCTGTTGCCCACGCTCAGCTTGCCGGTCTTGACCACGCCGTGGTGGCCAAACACCGCTGCCTGTATCTTTTGCGTATCCTCCACCGCAAAGATACCGTGCACGCAGCGCAGTTCGCCGCGGTCGCCGACCTGCCCCCCGGACTCGGCATAGAACGGTGTGTCATCCAGCACCACCACACCCAGTTCACCCTCATTCAATTCGTTGACCGGGACGCCATCTCTGTAAAGGGCCAGCACGCTGGCTTTGCTTTCAAGCATCTCATAACCGTGAAAAGTCGTGGCCGGACCGGTATATTCCAGATTCGCAGTCATCTTGAACTTGCCCGCCGCGCGCGCCTGCTCTTTCTGGCGGGACATCGCGACATCAAACATGGCGACATCCACGGCGACTTTGTGTTCGCGGCAGATGTCGGCAGTCAGGTCGAGCGGAAAGCCGAATGTGTCATGCAACTTGAAAGCCGTTTCGCCGTTGAACACCTTGATACCTTGCTTATGCATCTCGGCAAGATCGTTCTCCAGAATCGCCATGCCATGTTCGATGGTGGCAAAGAAGCGCTCCTCTTCCTGCTTGAGTATGCCCATCACGCGCGCCTGCTCCACTGCCAGTTCCGGAAAAGCCCCGCCCATTTCAATTACCAGATCGGGAACCATCCTGTGGAAGAAAGCTGCACGCGCATTAAGCTTGTAACCGTGGCGGATGGCGCGGCGGATGATGCGGCGCAGCACATAGCCGCGTCCTTCGTTGCCGGGGATCACGCCGTCGGCGATCAGAAACGAGCAGGCGCGGATATGATCCGCCAGCACCTTGAGCGAGTTGTTGGTGAGATCATTGGTTTTGGTTTCGCGCGCCGCCGCACAGATCAGGTTCTGGAACAGGTCGATGTCATAGTTGCTGTGCACATGCTGCAACACCGCCGAGATACGCTCCAGCCCCATGCCGGTATCCACAGAAGGCTTGGGCAGCGGATGCATCACACCATGCTCGTCGCGATTGAACTGCATGAACACGTTGTTCCAGATCTCAATGTACCGGTCGCCGTCTTCCTCGGGCGAACCGGGCGGGCCGCCCCAGATGTCCGCGCCGTGGTCGTAAAATATCTCGGTGCACGGACCGCACGGGCCGGTGTCGCCCATCATCCAGAAATTGTCCGAGGCATAGCGCGCACCCTTGTTGTCGCCGATGCGGATCACCCGCTCGGCTGGAACGCCGATTTCCCCGGTCCAGATGTCGTAAGCCTCTTCGTCCTCGGCATATACCGTCACCCACAGTTTGTCTTTGGGCAACTGGTAAACATCGGTCAACAATTCCCACGCATAGTTGATCGCGTCGTGCTTGAAATAATCGCCGAAGCTGAAGTTGCCCAGCATCTCGAAGAAAGTGTGATGGCGCGCGGTGTAGCCGACGTTCTCCAGATCGTTGTGCTTGCCGCCGGCGCGCACGCATTTTTGCGACGAGGCGGCACGGGTATAGGGACGCTTGTCGAAACCGAGGAACACATCCTTGAACTGGTTCATTCCGGCATTGGTGAACAGCAGGGTCGGATCCTCGTGCGGCACCAGCGAACTGGAGGGGACGACGGTATGGCCCTTGGACGCGAAGAAGTCCAGGAATTTCTGGCGGATTTCACTGCTTTTCATTGCACACCCTGAGTATCAAATGCTCTTATAAACAAGGCGCGCATCATACCATGGGCGGCTATGGCGGCTATACCACGAATGGGGAAGAAGGCAGTCTGTGCAGGGTGCAATGACCAACGGGCATTGCACCCTTAATCGTAAAACATCCGGTGCTACGTGATTTCATTGCCTGGCTATAATTGTATTTTGCCATGCTTAATCAGCCTTGAGCGGATTGAACTCTCTGTTCTTTGGTATTCCTCAGCAAGTTGTTTGGTCGTTTTGCCGGAGTCGAAAGCGGCAACTAATCGGCGATCCTCTTCATCTACCCAAGCTTTGCCAGCGTTGCCTGGGAGCCGTCGCTGTCGGTCGTCAGCTTTCTTTGTTCGCTCCAATGCCTGTATTGCCATAAACAGCGCTCGTATTGTCTGGGGGTGCTGATATGGACTGTCAACAGCATATTCTTCACCGGTGTTTGGATCAACTCCATTAGCCAAAGCGCGAATGATTTCCAGTGACTTATCAGTATCCATTTCCCCTCCCTTAGTTTATGACTACCAATATTTGGTCGTCATATTGCCTGAAAAGTAATGCTACCGAAAACCAATCCATCTAATCATCAAATCGCAACACCTTGAAAATCACATCCATCGCAAACCCACGCGATTGCAAAAAACGCACTTGCTTCGCCTTTTCCTTTTCGTCCTGCGGCGCGGTGCCGAATTTCTTTTTCCACACCTCGCGTGCCGCTTCCAGTTCGCTGTCTTTTAATTCAGGCAACGCAGCGCCGATCAATTCTTCCGCGATGCCCTTCTGACGAAGTTCGTGGGTGATGCGTTGCGTACCGAAACGGTTGCGCTTGGCGTGTATCAGTTGCGAGGTGGCACGTTCATCGGATAACCAGCCGCGTGCGGTCAGATCGTCCAATAGCGCGTCCAGGTCGACCGGTTGCGCTTGCTCGAAATCATCGTCTGCCTGCGCATGCGGCAACAGCTTGCCGCGCAGCTCGGCACGGCTGTATTCGCGGCGGGTCAAATATTGAAGCGCCCGCGCGCGCAGACTGACCTCAGGCTTTTTCCTCAACGGCTTTCGCGCCTGCCTTTGCCCCGGCTTTTTCACTTGCCTTGTCGGCGGCTTTCGCTGCAGGCTTTACAACGGGCTCGAGTAGTGCCACACCGACGGCTTCACGCACCTTGTTTTCGATCTCGCGCGCGATTTCCGGATTTGCACGCAGATACTCGCGCGCGTTGTCCTTGCCCTGCCCGATCTTTTCGCCCTTGTAGGCATACCAGGCACCGGCTTTTTCCACCAGTTTGTGCTGCACGCCGAGGTCTATGATTTCTCCTTCGCGGGAGATGCCCTCGCCGTACAGGATATCGAACAATGCCTCGCGGAACGGCGGGGCAACCTTGTTCTTCACCACCTTGACGCGGGTTTCGTTGCCGATCACTTCGTCGCCCTTCTTGATCGCGCCGATGCGGCGGATGTCGAGACGCACCGATGCGTAGAACTTGAGCGCGTTGCCGCCGGTGGTGGTTTCCGGATTGCCGAACATCACACCGATCTTCATGCGTATCTGGTTGATGAAAATCACCATGGTATTGGAACGATTGATGTTGCCGGTCAGTTTGCGCAGTGCCTGCGACATCAGGCGCGCATGCAGGCCCATTTGCGCATCGCCCATCTCGCCTTCGATCTCGGCCTTGGGTGTCAGCGCGGCAACCGAGTCGATCACCACCACATCGACCGAGGCGGAACGCACCAGCATATCGGTGATTTCCAGCGCCTGTTCGCCGTTGTCCGGTTGCGAAATGAGCAGATCCTCGACCTTCACGCCGAGCTTCTGCGCATACTGCGGATCGAGCGCGTGTTCCGCATCGATGAATGCCGCTGTGCCGCCCATCTTCTGCATTTCGGCGATGACTTGCAAAGACAGAGTGGTCTTGCCGGATGATTCCGGGCCGTAGATTTCTATCACCCGCCCACGCGGCAAACCGCCCACACCCAATGCGATGTCCAGGCCCAACGACCCGGTTGAAACGACTTGTATGTCACGCGCCACGTCATGTTCGCCGAGGCGCATGATCGAGCCTTTGCCGAATTGCTTTTCGATCTGGCTCAGCGCGGCTGCCAGTGCCTTTGATTTGTTGTCATCCATTTTTATTCCCTTTCAAAAAACGATGGCGGATTGTGGCACATCATTTTGGATTTGTACAGAACGTTCGTTCTGTTTATGTATTCAGACCGTTTCGGTCCTGTTTTCAAGCAGATCGGCAATGCCTTGCAGCGCGATATTCACCGCCTGGGCACGAACTTCGGCTCGATTTCCATCCAGCTGATAGCGCTGTGCGCGGGTCTCGCCGCCCTTCAATCCCCATGCGAACCATACCGTGCCCACCGGCTTTTCCGCCGTGCCGCCGTCCGGACCGGCGATGCCGCTGACTGACAATGCCACTTGTGCCGCGCTATTAGCTAACGCACCTGCCACCATCTCGAGCACCGTCATTTCCGACACTGCGCCGTGCTGTTTGAGCGTGCTCTCGCGCACTCCCAGCATTTGCTGCTTGGACTGATTGGAGTAAGTAACGAAACCGCGCTCGAACCAGGCCGAGCTGCCTGCCACCCCGGTGATCGCCTGCGCAACACCCCCGCCGGTGCAGGATTCAGCGGTCGCCAGCATCAGCCCGTGCGATTTGAGGGTTTCTCCAACTTTCGCGGCAAGTTTGTTCATCGATTAAAACCATTTGACCACATAACCATCGACTTGGCTGGCGTATTTTGACGGCCTAGTCGAATGGCTAGTAGTTTCATCAGAGGACACAGAGATCACAGAGAAAAGCGCGGACGGTTTTTTGTCTTTCTCTGTGTACTCTGTGTTCTCTGTGGCTAATCTTGCCTTTTGCTGCATATCAATTACCCAGGCCACGTGCCAAGTCATTCTGTATGTCCACGACCGCCTCCAGCCCGACCGCTATGCGGATCAGCCCGTCCGTGATGCCTGCCGCCGCGCGAGCCTCAGGGCTGATACGCGCATGGGTGGTGCTGGCCGGATGGGTGATGGTGGTCTTGGTGTCGCCCAGATTGGCGGTGATGGACAGCAGCCTGGTATTGTCGATCACACGCCATGCCGCAGCCTTGCCACCCTTGACTTCGAACGACACGATGCCGCCGCCGGTTTTCTGCTGGCGCATCGCCAGCTTGTGCTGCGGATGCGAAGGCAAACCCGGGTAGAAAACCCGTGCCACGTTAGTCTGCGCTTCCAGCCAGCGCGCCAGTTCCAGCGCATTGGCGCTGTGCGCGTCCATGCGCAGCTTGAGCGTTTCCAAGCCTTTCAGGAACACCCAGGCATTGAACGGGCTCATGGTCGGCCCTGCGGTGCGCAAGAAACCGTACACACTTTCCATATTCTTCCTGCTGCCCAGCACCGCGCCGCCCAGCGCACGTCCCTGCCCGTCTATGTATTTGGTCGCCGAATGGATCACGATGTCCGCACCCAGTTTCAGCGGGCTTTGCAGGATGGGCGTACAGAAGCAGTTGTCCACCGCCAGCAACGCGCCGCAACTTTTGGCTATCGCGGCAATCGCCGCGATGTCCGAAATCTCGGTAAGCGGATTCGACGGCGTTTCCAGAAAGAACAGCCTGGTACTGGGACGCACAGCGGCTTTCCACTCCGCCACATCGGTGGCAGAAACATAGGTCGTCTCGACGCCAAACTTCTTGATGATGTTGTTGAACAGATTGACCGTCGCGCCGAACAGGCTGCGCGAAGCGACGATGTGGTCGCCCGCCTTGAGCACACCCATCACACAAGCCAGTATCGCCGACATGCCCGAAGCGGTTGCGACGCATTGCTCAGCGTCTTCCATCGCCGCGAGCCGCTCCTCGAACATGGTGACGGTCGGGTTGGTGAAGCGCGAATAAATGTTGCCCGGCTGTTCGCCGATGAAACGCGCGGCGGCTTGCGCGGCATTCTCGAACACGAAGCTGGAAGTCAGGAACAAAGCTTCGCTGTGTTCGCCGAACTGGCTGCGCACCGTGCCGGCATGTACCGCCAACGTTTCCGGCTGGTAGGATGATTCAGACATGATTGCCCCCTTAAATTAAAAAACCCGGATAGCTAGCCGCTAAACCGGGTTTCCCACGCTTTAGCTGAATTTATTACGCGCCCGCAAGCTGATCCTCAAATCGGCGCAGGTTGAAAGTTATCACCCGGCTTCTCATGTTGTCAACTTGGACAAGTTGTCAAATTCGACCGATGCGTTACATCGATGTGGCACTCACCGCCAGATTCAGCTCCAGCTGGTCGTCTTCAATCGGCGGGTTGGCTGCCCCGCTGCCGCGCAAAGCTTCGACCCGGTTCAGATAATCGGCGCTGATATCGCCGGTGATATAGATTCCGTCAAAACATGACGCATCGAAGTTGTTTATCTTCGGGTTGGCCTTGTGAACCGCCGCCTTGAGATCCTCGAGGTCCTGATAAATGAGGCGGTCAGCGCCGATCTCGCGGCAGATTTCATCATCGCTGCGTCCGGTGGCAATCAGCTCCTGCGGGCTGGGCATATCGATACCATACACATTCGGAAAACGCACCGGCGGAGCAGCGGAAGCGAAGTACACCTTGCGCGCACCGGCATCGCGGGCCATCTGGACGATCTCGCGGCTGGTGGTGCCGCGCACGATCGAGTCATCCACCAGCAGCACGTTCTTGCCCTTGAATTCGACGCCGATGGCATTCAGTTTCTGGCGCACCGATTTCTTGCGCATCGCCTGTCCCGGCATGATGAAGGTGCGCCCGATGTAGCGATTCTTCACAAAACCTTCGCGGAACGAGATGTTGAGCCGGTTCGCCAGTTGCAAAGCGCTGGGACGGCTGGAATCCGGGATAGGGATCACCACATCGATGTCGATCTCGCTCCAGCTGCGCCTGATTTTATCGGCCAGATATTCGCCCATGTACAAGCGTGTCTCGTACACCGAAATGCCGTCGATCACCGAGTCCGGGCGCGCCAGATATACGTATTCGAATATGCACGGATTGAGGCTGGCCTTGTCGCTGCATTGCCGGCTGTGCAGATTGCCGTCGAAATCCACGAACACCGCTTCGCCCGGCGCGATATCGCGCATGAATTTGAAGCCCAGGGTATCCAGTGCCACGCTTTCCGATGCGACCAGATATTCCGTTCCCCGTGCGGTTTCGTTCATGCCGATCACCAGTGGGCGGATACCGTAGATATCCCGGAACGCCAGCAGACCGTAGCCTGCGATCATCGCCACTACGGCATACGCGCCGCGGCAGCGCTGATGCACGCCGGATACTGCCGCAAAGATTGTTTGCACATCGAGGCGGTACTGTTTGGAATTGACCTGCAACTCATGCGCCAATACATTCAGCAGCACCTCGGAATCGGAGTTGGTGTTGACATGGCGCAAATCTTCCGCGAACAACTGCTGCTTCAATTCGTCCGCATTGGTCAGGTTGCCGTTGTGTCCGAGCACGATACCAAACGGAGAGTTCACATAGAACGGCTGCGCCTCGTTGTGGTCCACCGCGGATCCGGCAGTCGGATAACGCACGTGCGCAATCCCCGCATTTCCCAGCAACGAACGCATATGGCGGGTGCGGAACACGTCTCGCACCAGCCCGTTGTCTTTATGCAGGTGGAAGGTATGCCCTTCCAGGGTCGCGATACCGGCAGCATCCTGACCACGATGCTGCAAGACTTGCAAGCCGTCATACAACAGCTGATTGGCCGGTGATTGCGAGATCAATCCGAGTATGCCGCACATGATTTTCTATCCCAAAATTAACTACGAGTTCGGTAATGGATGCGTTGCGCAATGCTATCCGGCAGCCACACTTTGGTCAGTAGAGCAACATCTTCCAGTGTCTTGCACGTCAGCGAGCCGCGCCAGAAAGGCTGTTCTGGAACATGAGTCAATCCTGCCAGCCAAACCAGAACGAGCACCACCAGCAGGCCGCGCATGACTCCAAACAATCCGCCCATCGCCCGATCCGCCCAGTCAGATCCTATCGCCTTCAGCATTTTTGCGATCAACCTGACCACTATACCCCATACAATCAATGCGGCAACGAACACCAGCGCATAGGCCGCCGTGACACGCATCTCCTCTTGTGCGATCGGTATCAGCGGAGCCACGCTGGCCGCGAATAACTTGCTCAGGATAATCGCCACCGGCCAACCCAACAGGGACAATACCTCGTAAAGCAGGCCGCGCCACAAACCGAGCAACATGGAAAACAACAAAATCCCGATAACGACAAAATCCAGTCCGTTCATTTGCTGCTGACGATCACCGGATGGTATCCATGTTTTTCCAATTGATGAGCAACTTTCTCGGCCTTGTCGCGATCCGTGTATGGGCCAACACGCACCCGTATGTTGCCGCCGACTTTTTCGGTATAAACCTTGAAACCCCATTGCTTCAATTTTTTGTATTCCTGCTTCGCGGTGACCGCGTTTGCATATGCGCCGATCTGCGCAACATAACCTTCGGTACCGGCCGGCTTACCCACGCTCCTGGTGTCTTTCAATCTGGGGGCATCTGCCGGCTTATGCAAGGGCGCCCTGGGTGCTGTTTGCTGGGCGGGTGTGGCAAGCGGTTTTTTTACATCCGGCTCCCGAACAGCCTGCGTGGAACCGGACACCACGGCTGAACTGGCTGATGGCGGGTTCACTTCCGAAACTGCTACACGCGGGACAAACGCGCCGACTTTATCCGGGTCGGGAATGCTCAAATCAATATTGTTACCAGTGGGCTTTGGTTCACTGTCCAGCACCATCGGCAATATCACCACCACCGCCAAGGTGAGCGCAACCGCACCGATCAAACGGCGGCGTGCTTTGCGCCTGAGATTCAGTTCATCGTCCGTTTGCTGTTTAGCCATGCTTTGTTCTCGCTTTATGGGAACTTTGATTTCTTACCGGGCAATGGACAAACTTTTTGCGACCATCACTTCCGCCACCGTATAGAACGATCCGAAGGCAATGATTCTATCATTTTCGCCTGCTGCGTTATAGGCATAACGCAGCGCATCGGAGATATTTTTGCAGATTTTAATCTCGCCGCGCACCAGGCACTGCTCCAGCACCTGATCGAGCTGCTGCGCGGTCGCACTGCGCGGAGTATCCACACCCGCCACCAGCCAGGTATCGATGTGCGGATCGAGTGCCGATACCACACCCGCAATATCCTTGTCCGCCAGCATGGCAAATACCGCATAAGTATGCGGGCACGGCGGCAAACCGGCCAGATTCTGTGCCAGTGCACGAGCCGCATGGGGATTGTGCGCCACATCCAGTATCAGCGACGGCTTGCCGGGAACAAACTGAAAACGACCCGCAAGTTGCACTTCGCCCAACCCGCGCCGCACCGCTTCCATGCTTATCGGCAAACGATCCTTGAGCACGTCCAGCGCCGCCAGTGCGGCACTGGCGTTCCGCAACTGGTACGCTCCGCGCAACGCGGGATAGGGCAACGCGCTTCTCGTGCCCGACTTGCCGCGAAAATCCCACTGCCCCTGGTGTGCTGTGAAGCTGAATTCTCCGCCTATGCACCACAGCTCCGCACCGACCTGCTGCGCATGGCTGCGGATCGCCTGCGGCACGTCCTCATCCGCGCAGATCGCGATCTTGCCGCTGCGCATGATCCCGGCCTTTTCATACGCGATGGCCTCGCGCGTGTCGCCCAGATAATCAGTGTGGTCGATGTCCACGCTGGCGATCACCGCGCAATCGTTATCGAATACATTCACCGCATCCAGCCTGCCGCCCAGTCCGACTTCGAGGATCGCAGCATCAACCTTGTGCTCGATGAAACACTGCATCGCTGCCAGTGTGCCAAACTCAAAATATGTCAACTGGATGTCGCCGCGCGACTGCTCGATTTTTTCAAATGAAGTGCACAATTCCGCATCGCTGACCTGATGTTTGGCGATGCGCACGCGCTCGTTGTAATGCAGCAGATGCGGCGAAGTGTAGCAACCGACGCGGTATCCGGCGGCATGCAGGATGGATTCCAGCATCGCACACACCGAACCTTTGCCGTTGGTGCCGCCGACCACGATGATGGGAAAATCAGGTTGAAGGTTGAGCCGCTGTTTGACTTGCACCACCCGCTCCAGGCCGAGCGCAATGGCTTTTGGATGCAGGGATTCGAGGTAGGTCAGCCAGTCGGCCAGAGTATTGGGCATTTGGGGTTGTAGGGTGGATAAGCGCAGCGCATCCGCCGGGCAAAAGGTGGATGCGCTGCGCATATCCACCCTACGTTACTATCTTTATAGTACGAAAATCAACGTAGGCACAACGATGTGCCCGCCCTACGCCGCCTCAATCTCCGCCACAGCCGACTGCTTGGTCAGCAGCGTGATCAGCGTCGCCAGCTGGTTTTTCATCTCGCGCCGGTCGATGATCATGTCCACCGCACCGTGCTCGAGCAGGAACTCGGCGCGCTGAAAACCTTCGGGCAATGTTTCGCGCACCGTCTGCTGGATCACGCGCGCACCGGCAAAGCCGATCAGCGCGCCCGGTTCCGCGATCACCACGTCGCCCATGAAAGCGAAGCTGGCGGACACGCCGCCCATGGTCGGGTCGGTCAGCACCGAAATGAATGGCAATCTCTCCTGGCTCAACTGCGTCAATGCTGCACAGGTTTTCGCCATCTGCATCAGCGACAACAGTCCTTCCTGCATGCGCGCGCCGCCGCTGGCGGCGAAGCAAATGAACGGGCACTTCTGCTCCAGCGCGACCTGCACACCGCGCACGAAACGCTCGCCAACAACCGAACCCATCGAACCGCCCATGAACGTGAATTCAAACGCCGCCGCAACCACCGGAACCGCATGAATACTGCCCTGCATCACCACCAGCGCGTCGTCCTCATCTGTGCTTTTCTTGGCTGCAACCAGACGCTCCGAATATTTTTTCTGGTCCTGGAACTTGAGCGTGTCTATCGGCAACACTTCAGCGCCGATCTCAAAACGCCCCTCGCTATCCAGCAATAAATCCAGGCGGGTACGCGCAGTGATACGGTGATGATGGTTGCACTTGGGGCAAACGCTTTGATTTTTCTCCAGGTCGGAGTGATACAGCACCGCCTGGCAGGACGGACATTTGGTCCACAAACCTTCCGGTACGTTTTTCTTGAGGTCGCCTTCGCGGCGCTTGATCTTCGGTGGTAATAATTTCTGGAACCAGCTCATGGTAATTCTCCTTTAGGCCTTGTCTACAGCCTGCCTTAATTCTTTGACCAGCTTGCCCACGTTGGCAACGACATTCTGGCCGGTCGAATTTTCAATTTCCTGCACGATGCGGCTGCCCACCACCACGCCATCGCACAGCTTCGCCACCGCCAGCGCGGTCGCCGCGTCGCGGATACCGAAACCGACCCCTATCGGCAGTTTGATGTGCTTGCGCAGCTGCGGGATTTTTTGCTCGATGGCGGACAGATCCAGGTGCCCCGCGCCCGTCACCCCCTTGAGCGACACATAATACACATAACCGCGCGCCTGTTTGGCAACGAGTTCAACACGGGCATCGGTGCTGGTCGGCGCGATCAGAAAGATTGGATCGATGCCGTGTTTGTCCAGATGCGCGAACGCCTCGTGGCTTTCTTCCGGCGGGAAATCCACGGTCAACACGCCGTCCACCCCGGCCTCGGCGCAGCGTTTTGCAAACGTTTCCCAGCCCATCGCCTCGATAGGATTGCCATAGCCCATCAGCACGATGGGTGTGCCGGCGTTTCCGCGGCGGAACTCGGCGACCATGTCCAGCACATGATGCAAACCGACATGATGCTTGAGGGCGCGCTCGGATGCGCGCTGTATGGTCGGGCCGTCCGCCATCGGGTCGGAGAACGGCACACCCAGTTCGATCACGTCCGCGCCCGCTTCAACCAGGGCATGCAGCAGCGGCACGGTAAATTTCGGATCGGGATCGCCCGCCGTGAAAAACGGGATCAGCGCCTTGCGCTTGTTTTGTTTGAGTGTATCGAAGGTGGATTGTATGCGCGACATGATAGTTCCTGGAATTCGATAACCTTAAAATTCGATACCCGACGCACGTGCAACCGTCGCCATGTCCTTGTCGCCGCGCCCGGACAGGTTCACCAGCAACACTTTGTCCTTGCCCATGGTCGGCGCGATCTTGGCGGCGTGGGCCAGCGCATGGCTGGATTCCAATGCCGGGATGATGCCCTCGAAGTGGCACAGATCATGGAATGCGCGCAATGCTTCGTCGTCGTTGATCGCGACATATTCCGCGCGCCCGCTGTCCTTCAGCCAGCTGTGTTCTGGACCCACGCCCGGATAGTCCAGACCGGCCGAGATGGAATGCGTCTCGATGATCTGTCCGTCCGCATCCTGCATCAAATAAGTGCGATTGCCGTGCAGCACGCCGACCGGACTGTTGGTGGTCAGCGGCGCGGCATGCGAGCCGCTGGCGATGCCATGCCCGCCGGCTTCCACACCGATCAATTTCACGCCGGGCACGTCGATGTAAGAATAGAACACGCCCATCGCGTTGGAACCGCCGCCGACGCAGGCGATCACCATATCCGGCTGGCTGCCCGCAACTTCGGGCATTTGCGCCACGCATTCCTTGCCGACGACGGAATTGAAATCGCGCACCATCATCGGGTATGGATGCGGCCCGGCCACCGTGCCGATGATGTAAAAAGTGTTTTCGATGTTGGTCACCCAGTCGCGCATCGCCTCGTTCAGCGCATCCTTGAGTGTCTTGGAGCCGCTGTCCACCGGTACCACGGTCGCGCCGAGCAGCTTCATGCGATACACATTCTGCGCCTGCCGTTTCACGTCTTCCGATCCCATATACACCACGCACTCCATGCCGTAACGCGCCGCCACCGTGGCAGTCGCCACTCCATGCTGGCCCGCGCCGGTCTCGGCGATCACACGCGGCTTGCCCATGCGCTTGGCCAGCAATGCCTGGCCCACGGTGTTGTTCACCTTGTGCGCGCCGGTGTGGTTGAGGTCTTCGCGCTTGAGAAATATCTGCGCGCCGCCGAGTTGCTCGGACCAGCGCTTGGCGTGATAGATCGGGCTGGGGCGGCCGACGAAATGTTTCAGGTCGTAATTCAGTTCGGCGACGAATTCGGGATCGTGTCGATACTTTTCATAGGCATGGTTCAATTCATCCAGCGCACCCATCAGGGTTTCCGCAACATAAATTCCGCCGTAGGGGCCGAAGTGGCCGGTGCTATCTGGATAGTTGTACATCTGTTCTTTTGACCTCATTTATGAATGCGGCGATCTTCGCCGCATCCTTGATTCCTTTGCTTGCCTCCACACCGCTGGACACATCCACAGCGTAGGGCCGCACTCGTTTGATCGCCCCCGCAACATTTTCCGCATCCAGTCCGCCGGACAATATCACCGGCAACGGTAACTTTCCGGGTATCAATGCCCAATCGAACGCGGTGCCGGTACCTCCCGGTGTTCCTTCCACATGGGCATCCAGCAGCAATCCTTTGGCACTGCGAAAATCGGACGCGCATTGTAGCAAATCCACCCCGGGTTTAACGCGGATCGCTTTGATGTAAGGCTGAAAAAATTGCGCGCAATATTCCGGTGTTTCGTCGCCGTGGAATTGCAACAGATCCAGCGGCACACCAGCCAATACCTCGTGCATAAACGCCGTTTCGGCATTCACAAACAATCCAACCACGGACACGAACGGCGGCAATGCACCAGCCAGCTGTCTGGCTTGGGCGATACTGACATGGCGCGGGCTGCGTTGATAAAACACCAGGCCGATGGCATCCGCGCCGTTGTGCGCGGCGGCCAAGGCATCCTCTGCACTAGTGATGCCGCATATCTTGATGCGCGTCACAGAATTCCTCCCTGAACAATCTCGTTTTTCATTTGCAGCGACACACAATTCGATTTTCCGGATACTTTGGCAAGTATAAGCTATCCGGAACAAAGGCGTAATTCAGGGAACGGCATCAGTGCATTCCAAATTACCGTTCATCCGGAATTTTGACCTTACATCACGTGATGGGTTGACTCGGTCTGAGTCACTGAAATATCTTCCATATGCTTGGCAAACAACCGACAGGCAAGGATATAAAGCGACGGTCCAAGAAAAACTTGGACAGTGAGACTTACTAATAATTAACATGCAAACTTAGGGGGATAACATGCGGACTTTTAGAATATATAGCTTGGCCTTGATTGCAATCATTGGCCTGATGGTTTCAGGATGCGCTCAGATGTCCGTTACCGGCTCTGCAGATGTTGATAAAAAGGCATTCGGCGCCAAGAAGAAATTCGCTGTCGTATCAATTGCCTCACTGAAAACATTCCGGGGAGAACAGGGCCTCGGGCAAATGTTTACAAATAATGACAATATTCCCGGCATGAATACCCAACCCATCATCAACCAGCTCGATCAAAAAATCATTCGCACTCTTGGCAGTTGCAGGTACTTTACCCTGCTGCCCGAACATACCGTGCTCGCTAGCAGGGCATACAGGAATACCGCAGAAGATGACAAAACCATGAAAATATTGTTCATGACCGAGAACATGAACGTGGCAAACCACTACAAATATATTTCGGATAAGGAAAAGTATGCGAAATTGGCCCAGGAACTGGGTGTGGATGGAGTTATCGGCATTACGATGAATTTTTCGATTGCCTCCAGCAAGGGTTTTGTCTCCATCATGGGATTAAGTCTGGGCAAGAAAAGCTATAGTGCGATGGCCTCGATATCAGCGATCGCCTACAACAAAAAAGGCGAGGTTATCTGGAAGGATTCCACGCTCAAGGAGGCCGAGCCGGGTGACACCAAAGCCATCATTCTCCTTGATACCACAGACATGACTAACACTGATTTCGAGAAATTCCATCCATCAGCTGTTGAAATTGGCGGCAAGGCAGTGGATGTATTGCTTGCACGATTTGACGACACGATGGCTGGCAAAGAAACCAGCATGTTTCAGAGCGTAAAATAGCCCGGAGAACAGCCCGAACGGTATTTAAGGGAGGGACTGCGACGTTCCTCCCGAACCTCTTCACCAATTAATCTTATGCAAGGTGCCGAGACGAGATATGAGAACCCCCTAACGTATCCGGTTCAATTCACGTCACGCACCTCAAGCTTCTATCCTGGTCTGCGGCAAACCCCACTTGGCATCATACGTAATGTGGCGCAGGTATAAGCCATCCGGCGCGAAGGTCGGTGCGGCGAGACTGCGCTCGCGACCGGCCAGCACCTCGGCCAGCCAGGCCGGCGGGTATTTGCCTTTGCCGACATACACCAGACATCCCACCATGTTGCGTACCATGTGATGTAAAAATGCATTGGCACTCACTTCGAATATCAGCATCTCGCCCTGCCTGCGAATATCCAGCTGGTGAAGATACTTGACCGGCGATTTGGCCTGGCATTGCGATGCACGAAATGCGCTGAAATCATGCTCGCCCAATAAGCATTGCGCGGCTGTTTGCATCGCGGTGACATCCAGCGGGCCGTGAAACCAGCCCACCTTGCCTGCCTGGATGGCGGGACGCACGGATCGATTGAGCAACAGGTAGCGGTAGCTGCGGCCATGGGCAGAAAAGCGCGCATGAAATTCATCCGGAACCGGATGCGCCCAGCGCACCGCAATACTGTCCGGCAGCAGGGCATTCACGCCGCGCACCCATGCGCCCAGGGGACGTTCTGCTTGTGTATCAAAATGGATCACCTGCTCGAGCGCATGCACACCGGTGTCGGTACGCCCCGCCGCGATGACTGAAACCTTTTCCCCGGCAGGCTGGTCACCCGCAATTTTGCTCAGCGCATATTGCAGCGTGTCCTGCACAGTCTGTCCGTCCGCCTGGCTCTGCCATCCGCAAAACGGAGAGCCGTCATACTCCACGCCCAGCGCGATCCTCATCGCAGCGTCCCATATAACAGCAGCAGCGCAAGGCCCACCAACAACCCGTCGCTGATACCAAAACGATACAGCGTAAGCTCCATTTGTTTGCTGGTTTCCCCGTGCGGTTCAAACAAACTGCGCAGGCTGTCCTGCCAGGTGTTCGACTCGCGCAGCATCGCGGCCTCGGCATAATGCAGCGTCAATGCCAGGCGCACCGCAACGCGTTCACGCGACATGCCTATCAACTGCAAAGGAGCAAGTAATGTGTATAAGCCCGCGATCAATTGCTGCCTATGCAGCCTGTCCAGCAAAATCGCCAATGCGGCCAATGCCGACATCAAACGGGTAAGTTGCAGCACGCCGTCACCCAGACCTTCACGGCTGGGGCTGAATATTCCGAACGTTTCCAGCAGCGGCTGTCCGGGCGTGCTGTACGCATAAACCAGTAATAACGACAGCATGATCCAGCGGGTTCGGCGCAGTAACTGCCTGAGCTTGTGAGCTGATAGCATCAAAGCAGCCAGAAAAATAAATCCGGCTGCAGCCAGCAGGATTTTAAGTGTCAAGAATTGCAAAATCGCAACCAGCAGACACCATGTCACGATCTGAGCGGCAGGATGAAATTTCACTGCGGAACCTCTTCCCAAATAAAAACGGCAGCCCAATACTGAGCTGCCGCCAACCAAGTCAGATGCCTATACAAAACGCATGATTAACCGAGTTGGTCGAAAAGGGCTTGCGCGGATTCGCGTTGTTCCGCATCACCCTCGCGCATGACTTCCTCAAGGATTTCACGCGCGCCGCTGGCATCGCCCATTTCGTGATATGCCTTGGCCAGATCAAGTTTTGTCGCGACGTCCTGCCAATTATCGTCTTTGTTTTCTGCTGTCGTCCCGATGGGTGCTGCCGCATCATCAAAGTTCAAACTGATACCCGCAAAGCTCGCTGCGGCAGGTTGTACCGCAGGGACATATTTTTCGTTCTCAACCGGGAAGTCCAGCGTGAACTCCATCCCGCCGTCGTCAGTTGCTGGTGGCTTGCTTGTTGCCGGTTCGCCGGCTGCAGGCATCGATGGATTAGTGGAGGTGACATCAAAATCCAGCCCGCCACGTTGCCCGCTCACAGGAGAAAGAGTGTGCTCGGTTGTAATGTCAAAATCCATTTTCGCAGCCTGCGCGACAAGCCTGCCGTCAGCCGACATAATCGAAGTCTGTTCTCCACTATTTAAAAAGTCCTGCTCCGGCGATGAAACTGATTGGGCTGGTGATGTACCCACGTCAAAATCAAAATCAAGAGCCGCTGGTTGTGCCTTCGGAACATTTTCCGGTGCAGTCTGAGGACTAAATGCCGCTACTTGCACGGTTGCGCTGCCGGTATCTTCCATAGACCGGGAACCACCACCATATATGGGGTTATCCGGTTCCAGTTTGCGACCCATGGCAACGGCCTGTTGCCAAGCAGCGTCATCACCTGAATCCTGCAACTGGCGGGCGTATATCGAGAAGGATTTTTTATCCTTGCGGTTAGCATAAATTCCCAACAGCTTAAGCTGTATCTGGAGATTGTTCGGGGTATTTTGCAGCGCTTCCTTGAGAATTTCTTCGGCCTGAGCATCGCGTCCAAAGTTAAGGAACAGATCTGCCTCGCTGATCGGATCAACAATATCCGATTGGGGAGCTTCCTCAACCGGGGTAGTGGCCGCCGCAACGGTAAAATCACCTGTATCCGGAGAAGGCAAAACCGGCGAGGCCATGCGGCCGGTTATTTCACCTATGTCCTCTGGTGGTTCTTCGGTGAACTGATTCGAGGATTTTTTTTTCCTGTACAACATAAAACCCAGACCAGCCAGAAGCAGGACAGCGGCGCCGCCAGCCAGATAAAGCGGCTCCTCCAGAACCTGATCCAGCAAAGATGGTTCCGGCTTGACCTGTTGAACCTTGGGTTGCACCTTGGGCTTGACAACAGGTGTCGGCTTGACCACGCTCGTTGCCGCGACCTCGCTGATAGCGGCATTGGTCACAACCGGCGGTTTTGCCAGCGCAGCAGCTTCAACTTTCAATTTGGCAAGACGTTGCATATCCTGAATATTTTTTTCCAGCAGTGCGGCGCGTTCCTGCCCTTCCTTCAATGCCTTGTTCTTGGCAATTGCATCTTCCTGTGCCGCATTTTTCTTGTCTTGCTCGGACAGGGTCTGACCGCCGGCCCCGACCACATCTCCAGGAGCTTCGCCCTTGGAAAGTTTCAGCACCTCCTTGGCAGTCTCTTTGGCCACCGGAGCCATATCGGCTATCGAGCTGCTGATCTTGCCGGTAGCGACTTGCTGCGTGGCTTGCGACTGATTGCTAACCGGGGCTGCACTGGCAAGTTTCTGCCTGTATGCATTCCAATCGGCTGCCTGGGCATGAATTTCTTTTACCGCTTCAGCCGGTGTCACGCTTGAATACTCTTCCTGACTGGGCAAACGCAAAACCTTGCCGGTCCTGATGCGGTTCATATTTCTACCGCCAAACTTGTCGGCATTGACGCGATATAGCGCCACCAGCATACGATCCAGACTCATATCGGCCAGCTTGTATTTTTCTGCAATTTTGTACATCGTGTCGCCGCGTTTAACAGCAAAAAACACCGGGGGTTTTGGCAACTCTGCAACCTCCACAACAGCGGCCTTTTCCGCAGGCTTGAGTATGGTTTGTATAGACGGAACCTGTTCATTTTGCTTGGCGGCGGTTTCTTGTGCAGTTTGTTCCGCAGGAGTCGCTGCGGCAAGCGGTGCAGCTTGCTCCGTTGGCGCTGCTGCTTCATCAGACACTGCGGGCACGGCAGACGCAGCTGGTGCTTCTTGCACTTCCGGCGCAACGGCCCGGACTGCAGCCGGGGCAGGTTGCACCGGCACATAACCGGGAGGATCCAGCAGGAATGTATACTCGCGCGACAGTTTCCCGGCAGGCCAGGTCAGTTCAACCAGCAAGCTGACAAAAGGATCATTGACGGGCTGTGCGCTGCTAACCCTGATGTAAAGCTGGCCGTCAGCGCGACTTTGAATCTCGAATTTGAACTTGTTGCCATAAGGATATTCCAGACCGGAATCCTTATAGGCATCAGGTGAGGCAAGGCGAACGACCAGACTATCTTTTTCAGCCTTGCTGATGTCCGCCAGCACTATTTCAGCCTTAAGCGTTTGGCCCAAAGCGGAAGCCACATTTATCCCACCCAAACCTACTGCGGAAACAGTAGTAGACAGCATTAAAGCGGCAACAATGCCGAACAGCTTTAGTATAACCAGCCTCTTGGTCGGCGTCGTTTGCCGATCTAGTGGAATGGCTAGTCGTTTCACCAGTGATTTGTGCACTCGACCACCCTCACCTTATTTATTAGAGAATATAAAATAACATCATAGAGTTATCAGCACAAGCTAATAACATCCTTCGCATTATGTCTCAATTGAAGTATTTCGCAATTAAAATTTCCGCGATTTGCACACTATTCAATGCCGCACCCTTGCGCACATTATCGCTGACCACCCACAGATTCAATCCCATGGGGTGCGAGATATCTTCGCGGATACGCCCGACATAAGTCGCGTCGTTTCCTGCCGCATCGATTGCTGTCGGGTAACCGCCCGGTTCGCGTTTGTCCATCACAACAACGCCCGGAGCCTTCTCCAGCAGGGCTCGCGCCTCGGCTGCCGTGATTTTTTTTCGGGTTTCAATGTGCACCGCCTCGGAATGCCCATAGAACACCGGCACTCGCGCTGCAGTCGGATTGACCAGGATGGAATCGTCTTCCATGATCTTCCGGGTCTCCCACACCATCTTCATCTCTTCCTTGGTGTAGCCGTTCTCCATGAACACATCGATCTGCGGCAGCACGTTAAAAGCGATGCGCTTCGGATACACATCAATTTCGACATCTTTATGATTGAACAGCGCGCGGGTTTGCGCAGCCAGTTCGTCGATCGCCTCCTTGCCGGTACCGGACACCGCCTGATAGGTCGCCACATTGATACGCGCAATGCCTACCGCATCCTGGATTGGCTTGAGCGCCACCAGCATCTGGATGGTTGAACAGTTCGGATTGGCGATGATTCCGCGATTCTTGTATTGCGCGATGGCGTGCGGATTAACTTCCGGCACCACCAGCGGAATGTCGCGGTCATAACGAAAGTGCGCAGTATTGTCGATCACCACACAACCCGCTGCCGCTGCGATCGGTGCATATTTTTCCGACACGCTGCCACCGGCCGAAAACAATCCGATCTGCGCCTTGGCGAAATCAAAATCATCCACGTCGATCACTGTCATCTCCGCACCATTGAACTGCACGGTCGAACCGGCCGAACGGCTGGATGCCAATGGATACAGATTGCGCACCGGAAACTTGCGCTGCTCCAGTATAGCCAGCATCGCCTCGCCCACCGCCCCGGTCGCACCCAGTATACAAACGTCATATTGCTTGCTCATTATTTTTCTCTCTAAAATGTATCTACAGTGACGCGACGACCGCATCGCCCATCGCCGCTGTACCGATCTTCCGATTGCCCGCTTCGGCGATATCCGCAGTCCGCAACCCCTGTTGCAGCGTTTTGCGTACCGCCATCTCGATGCGCTGCGCGATATCTTCATGCGCAAAGGTATAGCGCATCATCATCGCAACCGACAGGATTGTTGCCAGCGGGTTGGCGATGTCCTTGCCCGCGATATCCGGAGCCGAACCGTGGCACGGCTCATAAAGGCCCTTGTTGTCCGCATCCAGCGAAGCGGACGGCAACATGCCGATCGAGCCGGTCAGCATCGACGCCTCGTCGGACAAGATGTCGCCGAATATATTGCCGGTCAGAATCACGTCGAACTGCTTGGGTGCGCGCACCAGTTGCATAGCTGCATTGTCCACGTACATGTGCGACAACGCCACCATCGGGTATTCCTTCGCCACATCGGTCACGATTTCGCGCCAGAGCATGCTGGTGTCCAGCACGTTGGCCTTGTCCACCGAACACATCTTTCCCTGGCCATTTTTTCCGGCGCGTGCCATCGCGATCCCGAAACCGGCATGCGCCACGCGGCGTATCTCCGACTCGCTGTAGAGCATGGTGTCGAAACCCTGTCGCTCGCCGTTGTCCAGTGTGCGTATACCGCGCGGCTGGCCGAAATAGATGTCGCCGGTCAGTTCGCGCAAGATCATGATGTCCAGTCCCGACACCAGTTCCGGCTTCAGGCTGGAAGCATTGACCAGTTCGGGATACACCATCGCCGGACGCAGGTTGGCAAACAATCCCAGTTCTTTGCGGATGCGCAGCAGGCCTTGCTCCGGGCGCTTGGGCCGGGGCAGCTTATCGTATTGGTAGCCGCCCACCGCACCGAGCAGCAATGCGTCAGAATCCTCCGCCAGCTTCAGTGTCGCGTCCGGCAACGGATCGCCCGCCGCATCGTAGCCGGCGCCGCCGATATGCGCATACTCCAGTTCAATCTTCAATCCGTCGCGGCGCAACGCCTCCAGCACTTTTGCCGCCTGTGCAACGATCTCCGGTCCAATTCCGTCACCCGGCAATACTGCGATTTTCATTTATATTCCCTGTCAGAATTGCAAATCAACTACACAAACAACCACGGCTGTGCCGCGCGGTGTTTTTCCTCGTACGCCTTGATCTCATCCACATGCTGCAAAGTCAAACCGATGTCGTCCAAACCGTTCAACAAACAATGCTTGCGGAATGTCTCGACTTCAAACTTGTACACCTTGCCATTTGGCGCGCTGATGGTTTGCTGTTCCAGATCGATGACCAGCTTGTAACCCGCATTTGCAGACACCTCCCTGAACAATTCATCCACCTGTGCTGCAGCCAGACGGATCGGCAGCAAACCGTTCTTGAAACAGTTGTTGAAAAAGATGTCGGCGAAGCTGGTCGCGATGATGGCGCGAAAACCATAGTCCTCCAATGCCCATGGCGCGTGTTCGCGTGACGAGCCACAACCAAAATTCTCGCGGGCAAGCAAAACCTGCGCGCCCTGATAGCGCGGTTGATTCAGCACGAAATCGGGATTGATCGGACGTCTGGAATTATCCCTGCCCGGCTCGCCGTGATCCAGGTAACGCCATTCGTCGAACAGATTCGGGCCGAAACCGGAACGCTTGATCGACTTTAAAAACTGTTTTGGGATGATCGCATCTGTATCCACATTGGCCCTATCCAGCGGTGCAACCAACCCGTTCAGTACAGTGAATTTTTTCATTATTTGTCGGCCGCCTTTTCTATTTTTTCGCCTACTATCTTCAATTCCCGGCCTAGCCACTTGCCACCCTTCTTGATAGCCGGTTCAGCTACCTTGACACCCTTATCGATCCCTTGTGCAGCAGCCTCGCCGCCTTTTTTGATTCCCTTTCCGACATGATCGACAACACCATCATCTGCCAACGCAGTACGTCCGGCAAGCAAGCCCGACGCAACGAACCCCAGTATCATCAACAAAGCCGCCAACTTTTTCATGCCTGCCCCATTCACGACTTGCTTATATCGATAAAATGCCCGGCGATTGCTGCAGCCGCAGCCATTTCCGGACTGACCAGATGGGTGCGCCCACCCTGCCCCTGCCGCCCTTCGAAGTTGCGGTTGGAAGTCGAGGCACAGCGCTCGCCGGGCGAGAGCTTGTCGTCATTCATCGCCAGACACATCGAACAGCCCGGCTCACGCCATTCAAAACCGGCCGCGATGAATATCTTGTCCAGACCTTCCTGCTCGGCCTGGCGCTTCACCAGTCCGGAGCCGGGCACCACCATCGCCAGCTTCACGTTCGCCGCAACATGCTTGCCGAGTGCGATCACCGCCGCTGCACGCAGATCCTCGATGCGCGAATTGGTGCAGGAGCCGATGAACACCTTGTCGATGTTGATTTCCGCAATCGGCGTGTTCGCCGCCAGACCCATGTACTTCAGCGCGCGTTCGGCAGCATCACGCTTGACCGCGTCGCTCATGTTCGCCGGGTCAGGCACGCGTCCGTCCACCGCCACCACCATTTCCGGCGACGTACCCCAAGTCACTTGCGGCTTGATCCGGGCGGCGTCCAGGTTGACCACCTGATCGAATTGCGCGCCTTCATCGCTGTGCAAAGTATGCCAGTAGGCCACTGCCTTGTTCCACAACTCGCCCTGGGGCGCGAACGGGCGTCCCTTGAGATAGCTGATGGTGGTATCGTCCGCCGCGATCATACCCGCGCGCGCGCCGGCCTCAATCGCCATATTGCACAAAGTCATGCGCCCTTCCATGGAAAGGCCGCGTATCGTGCTGCCGGCAAATTCGATCGCATACCCGGTGCCGCCCGCCGTGCCGATCTTGCCGATCACCGCCAGCGCGATATCCTTCGCGGTGACACCCCGGCCCAACGCGCCATCCACCACCACCTGCATGGCCTTGGTTTTTTTCATCAGCAGACATTGCGTCGCCATCACGTGCTCGACCTCGGACGTGCCGATGCCGAATGCCAGCGCGGCGAACGCGCCGTGCGTGCTGGTGTGCGAATCGCCGCACACCACCGTCATGCCCGGCAAAGTCGCGCCCTGCTCCGGCCCGATCACATGCACGATGCCCTGGCGCACGTCGGACATCTTAAATTCGTTCACGCCGAATTCCGCGCAATTGCTGTCCAGTGTGTCCACTTGCAAACGCGAGACCGGATCTGCGATGCCCTGCGCGCGTGCGGTGGTCGGCACGTTATGGTCGGCCACGGCCAGGATGGAAGATGTGCGCCATACCTTGCGTCCGGCCAGCTTCAGCCCCTCGAAGGCCTGCGGACTGGTCACTTCATGCACCAGATGGCGGTCGATATAGATCAACGCGGTGCCGTCGGCTTCCTGCCGCACCACGTGAGCATTCCAGAGTTTGTCGTAAAGAGTTTGCGCGCGCATCTTGTTTAAACAGTTTTATTTAGAGCGCTCAATTATGCCACACCCCGCCTACCATCCGCCACACGGCGCTGTATAACTGTGTTTCACCTTCCTGCTTGGGCAAAAACCCTGCCCCGCGACCGGCTGTTAAGCGTGACTGCACAGTATACGGCCGCTTTCATCCATGCAACCGCTCCCGAAAGCGCGTCGCTTTTCACAACCGAATGTGATGCTCGAAATTTTCCTTCTTCCGTGAACGTGTTCTACCGTACAGAGGAAATGTGTCCGTTGCTGCATTGTGGTCAGTACACGCACGACAATTCTCACGCCTGGGCTTTATTACTATTCAATTTACATCTTCAACAATGAAACAAAATGACAACCACTGGTTCGCAGTTGAACAGGTTCGTATTGGCGCAGGCATGCCACCGCCACAAAATGTCACTTGACACTAAATTTGCAAAATCTGCATGCCTGGTGTTCGCCGGCTTGATGTTGGTTGCAAACGGAGCATATGCGCAAGAGGCCAAGCAGAGTGTCACTTCGCGCGGAGACCCGCAGGACCGAAAACCCAATGAAGACGAGGCACGCGAAAAACCGTTACGCGATGCCGAAGCCTTGATGAAAGACGGCAAGCCTGCGGAAGCGTATGCCTTGCTGGATCCATTGGAATTCGATCGTGCCGGTGAAGTGCGATTTGATTACCTGATCGGAATTGCCGCATTGGATAGCGGCAAGCCTGCCAAAGCAACGCTCGCCTTCGAGAGGGTGTTGGCGGTAGATCCGAATTTTGCCGGCGCGCGCGTGGATATGGCGCGTGCTTATTATCAACTCGGCGACTTGTCGCGCGCCAAGACCGAGTTTGACATCCTGATAAAACAAAATCCTCCCGCAGCGATACGCATCATCATCCAGGAATATCTGGATGCAATCGTCGTACAAGAAAAAGCGAAGCAAACCAGATTCACAGCATATGTGGAAGGTGGTGTGGGGCATGACAGCAACGTCAACAGTTCCATAAGTCAGTCACAGTTCAGCGTCCCTTATTTCAATGATGCCGTATTGACGCTCAGCCCGGCAGAACAAAAAACCGCCGACAATTACTACACAGCCGCTACCGGTGGTGAAATCACCCACTACCTGAATACCAATTGGGGGTTGTATGCCGGGGCCGATGCGCGAATCTATAATTATCGCACCCAAAAATCCTACAACACGCAGAACCTCGACGGTCACGGCGGTGTGATATTTTCCCGGGGCGCAAATATATTCCATATTGGCGGAATGGCGGAATGGCGGGGCAATATGAATTATCCAACGCGCGTTACCGCAATTTCTCGGGCCTCAGCGCGAACTGGAGGCATATACTGAGTCTCGAAAATCAACTGAGCATGGTTGTACAGTCCGGGCGCAATCGTTTTGCCGATGCATCATTGTCCTTGAATGATTTCAACCAATTCACGCTCGGTTCCGGCTGGCTGCACATCATGCCGGATTGGAATACCGCATTGCTTGGCAGCCTGTTTTTGGCAAGGGAAAAAGAGGTGGGCCCGGTAACTTTGGCCAACCCCGGTGGCGGTCGCGCCGATGGCAACAAGCGCACGCTGGGATTGCGTGTGGGTATCCAAACCTCGCTGAGCAAGATCACGGAATTGTTCGGCAATTTGGGGTGGCAATCGGGTACATTTGACAAGACTAACGCGGCGTTCCTGCGCAAACGCAATGATCGTCAGTATGACATGTCGGTTGGTGTGAACTGGCATCTGGACAAAGGTTGGACGCTGCGCCCACAGTTAAGCTATATGAAGAACGCGTCGAACATCGTCATTTATGGATATGACCGGATGGATGTTTCCCTGGCTATTCGCCGTGATTTCCAGTGATCTGATTCCGTTTTTAATCGGACTATTGCACCAATTACCCAAAGTCACACGGCAACTTGCGGCGGCTTTCCGGGCGAGCGCTTGAGGTCGCCGAGCGCCTTTGCAAAGTGTTTATCCCGCCGAGGCAAGCCGAACTTCAAAGCCGGCAGCAATGCCGGCATTATGCGCAATTCGCGTTACACCTGTTTATCCGGAAATAGTGAATGACATCTCTAATCCTGTTTCCCCGGGCAATTCCAAATTATTTACCCATGTGCGGCAACGCACAGACCGCGCATGGGCAGAAGTGGGATAAGCATGACTCACATACGGAGTAAATCATGCAAAGCGCCAAAAATATAATTATCATTATCAATGCCTGCCTGACAGCCAGCCTGATGTTGATGAGCCAGGCAAGCTACGCGGTGGATGCCGGGCACGCCCAGTTCGTTAACGGCAGCGTCCGGATCAGCAGTGCAGACGGGCAGAAGAGCATCCTGAAAAAGGGCGGTGTGGTCAGGGAAGGCGATACGCTGACTACGGCATCAGCCGCCAGTGCGCAGATCAAGATGCTGGATGGCGGACTTATCGCCGTGCGCTCTGACACAAAGCTCAAGTTTGATACCTTCAAATTCAACGGCACACAAGATGGCAGTGAAAGGAGTTTCTTCTCTTTGTTCACCGGTGGATTCCGCGCTGTTACTGGATTGATAGGAAAACTGCACAAATCCAGTTTTCACATTACCACGGCTGCAGCTGTCATCGGTATTCGCGGCACCGATCATGAAACTTTTGTGGTCACGGCAGGCAGTCCAATGGCCGCAGTGGCGCCGATCGGCACTTATAACAAGGTGAATTGGGGCGAGACCACGATGACTACGGCAAAAGGCACGATTTCTGTGCTGCCCAACCAGATGGGTTATGTCAGCGCGGCAGATCAAATGCCGGAACTGAAACCGCTTAACACCAGGCTTTTCACGGCAACCAGCGAGCCGCTGACAAAAGCAAGCGGCAGCAAGGAAGAGGATAAGGAATTACGCAAAACAGCGGCCGCGGACAATACGGAAAAGAGAACAGCGGTTGAAGCAGCAGCATCCGCAGGAAAGGAAGATGACGAGGATGTGCTCAAAACAGGCGGCAAAAATGTCCCGTCAAACAGATCAACCGGCATCGCCAGTGTGCCAGTCGTGCTGCCAGGCGTGAACATCGACCATGTAACTGCCCTCAACTGGGGGCGCTGGAATGACAGTATCAAAGTCACGAACCGGGTAACCGGGGAGATTACAACATATTCGTCTGAGGCTAACATGGCCCGGGCCGCCGGACCCGCAGGAATGGCCAGAGACGCTGGACCAACAGGAACTGATGCGGCGCCACCGCCTGTTTCTGATATCAATACTTACGGCAATACCAAAGGAACCGGAACCGCGTCGACCAATAATTTAAATAATGTGGGGGCAAACCTTGGTGGCCCGGCTTCCATCAATTCTTACCGCAATACCGGGGGAACCGGAACTGCCTCGACCAATAATCTAAATACGGTGGGGGCGAACCTTGGTGGCCCGGCTTCCATCAATTCTTACAGTAATACCGGGGGAACCGGAACTGCCTCGACCAATAATCTAAATACGGTGGGGGCGAACCTTGATGGCCCGGCTTCGCAGTTATTGATCAACGACAGCAAGACTTTCATGTCGATAAATAACAGCAATGGGATGGCGCATCGAAATTCCGGCAGGGGGATAACCCCCTAGACAAAGTTGCTGTAAAGCCAAGGAGGTCAGTCCGGACAGGTTTCCAGATTTGCCCCATCAGGGGAATGCTCACCGTCAATGCAACGAGCTTCTCCTTGCAATATCAGACCATATTTGGCACACAACGCATTTTCGGCTTCGTGATAGCATAATGCCATGCAAATCAAGGGTTCAAAATTCCGTCGAAATAATTTTGACGTGGCCAACACCGTCAATGTGACCGATCCCGTTGCAGTTGGAGACGCGCTGGAAAATATTTTTCTCGACCTCTTTCCCAGCGCCGGCTTCAGCATCCCGCGCAATGCGATTGATCATATCTCCCAACTCTATCGTGGCGAAAATCCGGTCTTCGCCCCTTGCGATACCGGCTATCACGATTTGCAGCACATTCTGGATGTAACCCTGGCCAGTGCGCGCTTGATGGACGGCTATGAGCGCTCGCGAAAGCCCGGCGGCGGATTAGGCGAGGAACTGTTTATCTTCGGCATATTGCTGGCACTGTTTCATGACAGCGGCTATCTGCGCAAGCGGGGCATCGAAGATGACCGGCAAGGTGCGGAATTCACCCTTATTCACGTATCACGCAGTGCGGAATTGTTGAAGCAGTATATGCAGGAGGTAGGCCTGGGCGATCTGGCAGAAACAGCGGCGCAAGTGGTGCATTACACCGGCTATGAAGTTCCGGTGGAGCACATCCAGGTGCCTCCGGTTTACCGTGACATAGGCAGCATGGTGGCTTCGGCAGACATACTGGCGCAAATGGCGGATCGTTGTTATCTCGAAAAATGCCATGACCGCCTGTACAAGGAGTTTGTCCTGGCCGGCATCGCACAAAAACTCGACGCAACAGGCAACAGGCAGGTCCTGTTTTCTTCCCCCCAGGACCTGGTGATAAAAACGCCGGGCTTTTACCGAAGTGCAAAAAAACGCATGGATGAAACCCTGCATGGAGCTTACCATTTCGTTGAGAAACATTTTAATGGACAAAATCCCTACCTCGAAGCGGTTGAAAAGAATATCCTGTTTGCTGAATATGTGATTGCCCACGGTGCCGACATCGGCATGCTGCAGCGCACCCCGCCACAGACACCCGGTTCCGATCGTGCTTTCCCGGAAACCGATGACAGAAAACATCAAATAGAAGACCGCCGAAAAAGAACCGGGGACAGAAGGAAAAATACCGCGCAACGCTATCCGGATTTGCTGGAAAGAAGAATCACCGGCGAAAGAAGACATAACCCCCCGGAAAAGAAATGAAGCTTGCAGCGGGGAGTCACGCAGCCATTTGTACGCCTGACATACCCTTCTTCCACCATATCAGCAACAACCCCAGCAACGCCGCACCCGCGCTGCATGAAAACAGCACACTGGCACCATAGTGCTGCCAGATCGGACCGCTCGCCAGGCCACCCAACACACCGCCGGCGCCGTAGGTAAGGCTGCCGAACATGGCCTGACCTTTGGACTGGTGGCGCCCCTGAAAGAATTCATGGACCAGCCCCAGCGAGGCGGCATGGTATGCGCCGAAAGTGGCGGCATGCAGCACTTGCGCGATCAGCAATAACGACAGGAATTCCACCCCCCAGCCGATCAGCATGAAGCGCACGATTGCGGCGCTGAAACTGACCAGCAGGATGCGGGTGAAACCAAAACGGCGCACCAGCCACGGCATCAGGAAGAACACGCCGATCTCGCAAATAACTCCCAACGCCCACAGCCCGCCCACCGCGCTTTTGGCGTAGCCGTGTTCGACCAGGTAAATCGAGTAGAAGGTGTAATAAGGCCCGTGTGCGACAGACATCAGAAAACACGCGCTGAACAAGGCCAGCACGCGCGGTTGCAGGACGATTTGCCTGACCGGTTGATGATCGGTGTGATGCGCCAGCACTTCGGTGGGCGGAATCTGCCGGGCAAAAATCAGGATGCCTAGTTCGCAGATCGCGCCGGCCCACAACAGCCAGGCGATCGCGATGTAGTCAAACGCGTAACCCAGCCCGACCACCGCGACGATGAACCCGACCGAACCCCACGAGCGGATACGCCCGTAGCGCGCGCTGTGCTTGCCGAGATAACTGAGCGTGGTCGCCTCCACCAGCGGCATCGAGGCGCTCCAGAAAAAGCCCATCAGCGCCAGCACCAGGAACATTCCCCAGAAACTGGTGGTGGCAAACACACCGAAGTAGCACACCATGCTCAAGGTCGCTGCAATCTTTACCACCTGCTGGCGATTGCCTTTCTGATCGGCCAGCCAACCCCAGATATTGGGCGCAATCATGCGCATCACCGGCTGTATCGACATCAGGGTGGCGATCTCGATGGCGTCAAAATGGATAGACTTGAGATACAAGCTCCAATAGGGCGAAAACATCCCCACGAAGGCATAGTAGAAAAAATAGAATCCGGCGATGCGCCAGTAGTAGTTCTTGGGAGTAGACATGACGGTACAACAATTAAACGGCGCGCATTATCTCACGCGTAAAAAATAATTTTGCTGTTGCTCTTGAAACGGAAGACCTGACCCCCATAGTTGCTGGGATCGAAATCTGGAGAACGGCATGGAACAGAACGAAACAAATAAAGAAACCAACCCGAAAATCGAACCACAACCGGGCTCAACGGGCAGCACGGAAGTGATGCCCAGCCTGGAAGAGATGCTCAAGGAAGCCGAACGCAAGGCGCAGGAACACTATGATGCCTGGATGTATGCCAAGGCCGAGGGCGAGAATATCCGCCGCCGCGCAGCCGAGGACGTGAGCAAGGCGCACAAGTTTGCCGTGGAGCGTTTCTCCACCGAGATGCTTGCGGTGAAAGACAGCCTGGAAGCCGGTCTGGCGGTTGAAACCGCAACCGTGGAGAGCTTCAAGAACGGTATGGAACTGACGCTGAAGCAACTGTCCGGCGTATTCGAAAAATTCAATATCAGCGAAATCAACCCGGTCGGCGAGAAATTCGATGCGCACAAGCATCAGGCCATCGCCATGCTGGACAGCGACCAGCCGGCCAACACCGTGGTCAGCGTGATGCAAAAGGGCTATGCACTGAATGACCGGGTGCTGCGTCCGGCCATGGTGACGGTGGCAAAAGCGAAGGGATAGAACGGGAAGGGTTAAGTGGGAAGGGAGAAGGGTAAGACCTCCTCTCCGAATATTCCGAATATAAGGGCGCGAGGATTTTCCCTTATCCCTTCCCCCTTCTCTCTTCTCTTCTGGCACTTGAAATATCCAGCGCCGCCCTGATGTTAAACGGCAAGGCAGCAGCAACATCCAATTTTTAAGTATTTAACTGAAAGGAAAGCATCATGGGAAAAATCATCGGTATCGACCTGGGCACGACCAACTCCTGCGTGGCCATCATGGAAAACGGCAAGACCAAGGTGATCGAGAATGCCGAAGGCACTCGCACCACCCCGTCCATCGTCGCCTACATGGAAGACGGTGAAGTGCTGGTGGGTGCGCCCGCCAAACGCCAGGCCGTCACCAACCCGACCAACACGCTGTATGGCGTGAAGCGCCTGATTGGCCGCCGCTTCGACGAGAAGATGGTGCAAAAGGACATAGCCATGGTGCCGTTCAAGATCGTCAAGGCCAAGAACGGCGACGCCTGGGTGAGGGTGCGCGACAAGGAATTCTCCGCGCCGGAGATCTCCGCACAGGTACTGATGAAAATGAAGAAGACTGCCGAAGACTACCTCGGCGAACCGGTCTCCGAAGCGGTCATTACCGTGCCGGCCTATTTCAACGATGCACAGCGCCAGGCCACCAAGGATGCCGGGCGCATCGCCGGTCTGGAAGTAAAGCGCATCATCAACGAGCCGACCGCAGCCGCGCTGGCTTTCGGCCTGGACAAGCAGGAAGGCGACCGCAAGATCGCGGTATATGACCTGGGCGGCGGTACTTTCGATATTTCCATCATCGACATCGCCGAGATCGAGGGCGAACACCAGTTCGAAGTGATGTCGACCAACGGCGACACCTTCCTGGGCGGCGAAGATTTCGACATGCGCGTGATCGACTTCCTGGTGGAAGAATTCCAGAAGGAAAGCGGCATCGACCTGCGCAAGGACGTGCTGGCATTGCAGCGCCTGAAAGATTCGGCTGAGAAAGCCAAGATCGAGCTGTCCAGTGCGCAGCAAACCGAAGTGAACCTGCCATACATCACCGCTGATGCCAGCGGACCGAAACACCTGGCCGTGAAGATCACCCGTGCAAAACTGGAAAGCCTGGTCGAGGACCTGATCGCACGCACCATCGAGCCGTGCAAGATCGCAATGAAGGATGCCGGCGTTTCCGCGTCCGATATCACCGACGTGATCCTCGTCGGCGGTCAAACCCGCATGCCTTTGGTGCAGGAAAAGGTCAAGGCATTCTTCGGCAAGGAAGCGCGCAAGGACGTGAACCCGGATGAAGCCGTGGCAGTAGGCGCCGCGATCCAGGGCGGCGTGCTGCAGGGCGAAGTGAAAGACGTGCTGCTGCTGGACGTGACCCCGCTGAGCCTGGGTATCGAAACCATGGGCGGCGTGATGACCAAGCTGATCAAGAAGAACACCACGATCCCGACCAAGGCATCGCAGGTATTCTCGACTGCTGACGACAACCAGAGCGCGGTGACCATACATGTGCTGCAGGGCGAACGCGAAGTGGTTTCGGGCAACAAGAGCCTGGGCCAGTTCAACCTGTCCGACATTCCGCCCGCACCGCGCGGCATGCCGCAGATCGAAGTGACCTTCGACATCGACGCCAACGGCATCCTGCACGTGTCGGCTAAGGACAAGGCGACCGGCAAGGAGAACAAGATCAAGATCCAGGCCAGCTCCGGTTTGAGCGAAGCCGAGATCAACAAGATGGTGCAGGATGCAGAAGCCCATGCCGAAGACGACCGCAAGGCGCTGGAACTGGTGACCGCGCGCAACCAGCTCGACTCGCTGATCCACTCCACGCACAAGTCGCTGAAGGAATACGGCGAGCATCTGAGCGCCGAGGAAAAGACCGCCGTCGAAACAGCCTTGAAGGAAGCAGAAGCAGTCGTCAAGGCCGACGACAAGGATGCCATCGAAGCCAAGGCCGAGGCGCTTTCCACCGCCGCGCAAAAGCTGGGCGAGAAGATGTATGCCGCCGAGCAGGCCAAGGCACAGGCCGGTGAAGCCGGTGCCGCATCCGGTGCGGAGTCCAAGAAGGACGAAGGCGATGTGGTGGACGCGGAGTTCACCGAAGTGAAGGGTGACAAGAAATAAGAAGGGACTAGGGGCTGGGGGCTGGGGACTGCAAACCCAGCCCGGCCCTTTTCCCTAGCCTCTAGACCCCAATCCCTAGCCCCTAACCATGTCAAAAAAAGATTACTACGAAGTACTCGGCGTCAACCGCGATGCTTCCGAAGAAGAAATTAAAAAGGCTTATCGCAAACTGGCGATGAAGCATCACCCGGACCGCAATCCCGACAATCCGAATTCCGAGGAACATTTCAAGGAAGCCAAGGAAGCTTATGAAATATTAAGCGACGGGCAAAAACGTGCCGCCTATGACCAGCATGGCCATGCCGCTTTTGAATCCGGCGGCGGCAACCCGTTTGGAGCAGGTGCGCAGGGCTTCGATTTTTCCGACATTTTCGGCGACATCTTCGGCGGCGGACGCGGAGGTGGCGGGCGCAGCAGTGTGCAGCGCGGTGCCGACCTGCGCTACAACCTCGAGATCACGCTGGAAGAAGCCGCTCGCGGCACCGAGACGCAAATTCGCGTCCCGACCATGGCGGAATGCGACACATGCCACGGTTCCGGCGCAAAGCCGGGAACCAGCCCGACCACCTGCACCACCTGCGCCGGTCATGGCCAGGTGCGCATGCAGCAGGGATTCTTTTCCATCCAGCAAACCTGCCCTCGCTGTCACGGCACCGGCAAGATGATCACTTCACCGTGCAAGGCCTGCAACGGGAACGGACGCATCAAACAGCACAAGACACTGTCGGTGAAAATTCCGGCCGGCGTGGATAACGATGATCGCATCCGCCTGACCGGCGAGGGTGAGCACGGGGTAAATGGCGGGCCTCCCGGCGATTTATATGTGGTGATACACACCAAGCCGCATTCGATGTTCCAGCGCGACCACAACGACCTGCATTGCGAAATGCCGATCAGTTTTACCACCGCCGCGCTCGGCGGTTCGATAGAGATACCCACGCTGGATGGCGTGGCAACGATCAAGATTCCGGCCGAGACCCAGAGCGGAAAAGTATTCCGCCTGCGCGGCAAGGGCATCAAGGGCGTGCGCAGCGCGAACCATGGCGATCTGCATTGCCACGTTGCGGTGGAAACCCCGGTGAATCTGACCGAGCGCCAGAAAGAACTGTTGCGCGAGTTCGAGTCGATCAACGATAAAGACAGTGAACGGCATAATCCGCGTGCGCGATCCTGGATGAACAAGGTCAAGGATTTTTTCGCAGCATGATTGCCTTTTGAATCACACCAATCGGCCGGGCACAATCTACCGTTCGAGTTGACGCTGTCAGAGTTCGGGCGGAATACTGCTAAAATAACCGCCCGATTTGGCATTGCATCTGCCAGGCTTCGATCCACTGCCAAAATATAATTTCAGAACCATGTCTCCAGCGACCGTTACCAGACTAAAAGCATTTTCCATTCATCTGGCCATCAGCGCGGCCATCGCCGCATCGGTAATCGCGCTGATGCTGCTGCTCTGGTACAAGCCCCCGTTTTTCTCGGCACTTGGCGGAAAGCACATTCTGCTGGTCCTGCTCGGCGTGGACGTGACGCTGGGACCCCTGATCACCCTGATCATCTTCAACCGCCTGAAGAGCCGCAAGGCGCTGACTTTCGATTTGTCGGTGATTGCACTGCTGCAAGCCACAGCGCTGATCTACGGCATGAGCGTGCTGTTTCATGCGCGCCCCGTGTTCGTGGTATTCAGCGAAGGCTCCTTCGACCTGATCACGGCCAATATGTTGAGCCCCCAGGACATTGCCCGGGCCAAGGTTCCTGCCTACCGCACCCTTCCCCTTACCGGTCCGGTTTATGTGTATACGGAAATGCCCCGCGACGCCAAGGAAAGCAATGAAGTGCTGTTCAGCCTGGCTGCCGGAAAAGATCTGCCCCAGTTTCCGCAGTACTACACGCCGTACAACGAGCAGGGAGCCATAGAAGGGCGGGCCGCGAAACCGATAGCTGAACTGAAGCAGCGGAACCCCAGGCTGGCCGCGGACATCGACCGTGCGGTACAAGCCAGCGGTCGGGTAGAGTCGGATGTCGGTTTTGTGCCGCTACGTGCCAGATTTCAGGATCAGGCTGTGTTGCTGGGAAAAAACGATGGCAAGGTTCTGGCGCTGCTGGAAGTGGATCCGTGGCCTGCGTCGGCCATGTTCAATCACAACAAACAATAAGCGGCCGCATGTTATTTTTCGGCGAACACTTCGCTTAGAAATACCCTGGCCTGCTCCCATGAATCCTTGTCTGCCTTGGCGTCATAGGCAATCGGCAGGTTGAATTTTTTGCCCATCACATCCGCGGCCGGATTGGTGAACGCGTGTTTCGCGCCGGGATAGATGACCACGCGAAAATTCGCCCCCGCGTGTTCCATCTCCTGCCTGAATGCGGCGACCTTGTCGGGTCCTATGGTCGGATCGGCATCGCCGCTGAATGAAATGATGCGTGCCTTGATCATGCCGGGCTGCGCGGGAGTGGCGGTGCCCAGACCGCCGTGGAAACTCGCCACACCTTTCAGGTCCTCGCCCATGCGTGCCATGTTCAGCACGATGCCGCCGCCGAAGCAATAACCGAATGCGGCAATCTCACCGGCATCCACGGTTTTCTGTTCGCGCAATAAACGCATGGCCGCCTCAAAGCGCGCCTTCGCCACCGGCATATCCTTGTAAACTCCTGCCGCCAGTTTGCCTGCATCATCGGGATTGTCGACTACCTTGCCGTTGCCGTACATGTCGACCGCCAGCGCGGTATAACCCAGTTCCGCCAGCATGCGCACCCGTTTGCGCGCATACTCGTTTTGCCCCCACCACTCATGCACCACCAGCACCCCGGGACGCTTGCCCTTGATCGCATCGTCGTAGGCGATATAGCCCTTGAGCGTCGTGCCATTTTCCTCATAGACCACTTCCCTGCCCTGCACCGCAGCGCAGGCAGCGGACCCGCCCAGGCACAAGATCGACATCGACATCGCCAACAACAATTCTTTCATCATCGCTCCTTTGCAAAATCAACATCACCCTGACCGCCTGCCGGCCGTCCCGGTTATCCGGACTTCAGGCTATCCCGGCTTCCACCCTCTGCTTCAGATAATAGACATTCATGTTGAGATGGCGAACCTTCCCAATCAGCCGGTCAGCAAGTTCATCGTCCAGGACGAACTCGACCTTGACCGCCAATTCTCCGGCCAGTTCAAAAAAGGTATCTTCATGCATACGACCGTGCCTGCCAAACCCCGCAATCGCGCGAAATGCGGAACCTCCATGAACACCCATGGCCCTGGCCTCCTCCAGCAACCATTCATACAACGGCATATCAGAGTGATGCTGTTTTTCACTGATGTAGAACGAAAGCAGGTTCATGATCGCGCTCCTAAATGGCTCATGCTTGCAGTAGCTTGAAAGTCTGGATACCCAGCACCGTCATCAACAGTGACCCGCCGAGATGGGTGAAAATGATCGCCGATCCCCAGGCATACTGACCGCGCAACAGCAGCGTGACGGTCTCTGCGGAAAAGGTGGAGAAGGTGGTCAGTCCGCCGAGAAAGCCGGTGATGATGAGCAACCTCCATTCCGGCGACAGTCCCGGATAGTGCGAAAAAAAAGCCACCGCGAGGCCGATCAGATAACCGCCGAGCATATTGGCAGCCAGCGTTCCAAGCGGCAATTCAGGAAGTGCCGGATTGAGCCACAGCCCCAAACCCCAGCGCAGCCATGCGCCGAATGCAGCACCGGTTCCTATGGCGAGAAAAGTGTAAAGCATAGCTACAGCACCGATAAAATCACGTCATTCATGAATCGCGTCCGCGTCATTCTACAACACGCACCAGCGCAAAACCTCCCCGGGGCGTGCGGAAATTGGTGGTCTGTCCCTGGTACAGCCGCGCAGCAACAAGCTGAATCTGTCCGTCATACACATAGCAGCGCACATCGTACTTGAGCAGCACATCCTCGGCGCCATTCACGCTTACCGCGCGCTCACCCGGCGGGGCCAATTCCTGCGCGACATAATCGCCCTGCAATATCTCGGCAAAGACACGCTTGGTCAGTTTCTCGCCGCGATAAGTACCTTTGCTGCCATATCCGCTTTGCGGTTTGAAGAATAGACTTTTGCGCCCAGCCCAAAGTGCAGCTTCCATGTCAGAACTCACTATAAACGTATGCGGCACACCGGCTTGCAGCGTGGCGATGTCAGCCTCGCACGCACCCAGTGCGCGCAAGCCTTGCTCGTCGGTCAGCCGCGCCAGATTGCGTTTGTCAGCGTATTTCGCGTAAGCCTGCGGATGCGGTGTCAGCACCGCCTGCCCGCGCGTATAGGCCTTGCTCAATGCGGGATGCTGCTGCAAAGAAAAATCGGTGAGGCGGTTGTACACCATGTCGATTTTTTCATTGCCGAAGTACAGGCCGTCTTCACGCGCCATGAATGCCGCGGGATCCGCGATATACACCGCCAACCCGGCGTTTTCCAGCATGCGCTGTGCCAGCAGGAACTCGGGATAAAGATATTGTTCTTCCGGCTTTTCATCGATGATGGCGATGTTCCTGAATGGCGCGGAGCCGCGTTCCAGGCGCCATTCGGTGCGGAACATCGCGACAAAGGCCGGCTCGAGATTCTCGATGGCAACCGTTTTGCCGGGCAGGTCGGCGTCGCGCTGGCTGGCTATCAGCAACTCGTTGATAAATCCGCCGCCGGCATTGGTGTTGATCTCGATCAGGTGCACGCCCTGTTCGTTGAGATGGAAATCGTAGCCGAAGAACACGCCCCTGGATTTCGGCATTGTTCCGCCTGCCGCTTGCCAACCCGGCAAGCCGACCACTTTTTCCACCGCAGCAATCACCTCGTACATGATCCGCAATTGGGCGGGGGAAATATACACCGGCACATCGGCAAACAAATACGGGCAACGCTCCGTCACCAGGCTGTGCCAAGCATCGCCCTGCGCCTGCAACGCTTGCAGCAGCGCGTCCTTATTCAATCCTGCCGCATCACTATCGGCATTCAACTTTTCTGCTTCGACCACTTATTTTCCGCCCAGTAACTCTGCTTTCAGATCGGACTGCACCGGATGGGAACCGAGCCATATCTTCGACAACGCACGATGGAACATCTCCCCGACTATCGTGCCGTAAGTGACACCGTTCACGCTGATCTGCGTCCCGATGGACGGCAGATAATCCATCGTGATCACACCGCCCGAACGGAGATCTTGCACCAGATGAAAAATATCGCTCATCTGTTTGATCTGATCGTCCATCATAGCCATTTCCGCTTTCGTATGATTCGCCTGGATCGCCTCAAGGAATGCATCCAAAAATCTCTTTTGGCCCACATCGCGCAGCATGAACAACGCGATACGCTGTGGGTCCGCAGCCGTGATGATCGCGCTCGCGTCAGTCTGCTTTGCCGGCAGATACAGCGCCGCGACATACACCTTGAAAAAGAACTTGGTGCGTATTCCCGCGCCGTTCAGCACCAGATCCTGATTGCCGACATTAACGCTGTCCGCCAGTTTTACTCCCGCCACCTCGACCGCGCCCGCGTTCCAGCTCAGCAACAAACAGCAGATCAGCAACAATATTTTTTTCATTTTTTTCTTTCAGTCTGGATGAATCATCAGGATTTCGGGTCGGCCCTTATCCTTGTCCCTACAACGCTTCGAAGATGCCCGCCGCGCCCATCCCCGTCCCTATGCACATCGTCACCATGCCGTATTTCAATTTGCGCCTGCGCAGTCCGTGCAGCAGCGTTGCGGTGCGGATTGCGCCGGTTGCGCCGAGCGGATGGCCGAGCGCGATCGCGCCGCCGAGCGGGTTCACCTTTGCCGGGTCCAGCCCGACATCCTGGATCACCGCCAGAGACTGCGCGGCGAACGCCTCGTTGAGTTCGATCCAGCCCATGTCGTTCAGGCTCAGGCCCGCCTGCTTCAGCACGCGCGGTATCGCTTCCTTCGGGCCGATGCCCATGATCTCCGGCGGCACGCCGGCCACCGTGTAGCCGACGAAGCGGCCTATCGGCGTCAGGTTGTAGCGTTTCAGCGCGGCCTCGCTGCACAGCAGCACCGCGCCCGCGCCGTCCGACATCTGCGAGCTGTTGCCCGCCGTCACCGAACCTCTCAGCGCGAAAACCGTTTTCAATTTCGCCAGCGCCTCGAGCGAGGTGTCGGCGCGCGGTCCTTCGTCCTGCGTTGCCTCGCGTTTGGCGATGCGCACCTCGCGGCTCGCCAGATCGGGCGCGTGCTCGGCTATTTCATACGGCGTGATCTCGTCCCTGAATTCGCCGCTCGCGGCCGCCTTGATGGCGCGCTGGTGGCTCTGCAACGCGAATGCATCCTGCGCCTCGCGCGACACGTTCCAGCGTTCGGCGACCTTCTCGGCGGTGATGCCCATGCCGAAAGCGATCGCGAGATTTTCGTCATGCGCGAAGATCTCCGGATTGAACGCGATCTTGTTGCCCATCATCGGCACCATGCTCATGCTCTCGGTGCCCGCCGCAATCATAACCTCCGCCTCGCCGAGCCGGATGCGGTCCGCCGCCATCGCCACCGCCTGCAGGCCGGACGAGCAGAAGCGGTTCACCGTCACGCCCGGCACGCCCACCGGCAGCCCCGCCAGCAGCAGCCCGATGCGCGCCACGTTCATGCCCTGCTCCGCTTCCGGCATCGCGCAGCCGACGATCACGTCGGCGATCTGCGCCGGATCGAGCGACGGCGCCTGCGCCAGCACGCTCCTCAACACATGCGCGAGAAGATCGTCGGGACGGGTGTTGCGGAACATGCCGCGCGGCGCCTTGCCGACCGGCGTGCGCGTTGCGGCAACGATGTAAGCTTCCTGGACTTGTTTGCTCATATAAACCTCCGGTGTATGGGTTTGCCGATGGCATCCCCCTGTCGAACGAACTTCATTTTATTGGAACGGCACATCCATCGCTCCACATAATAACGCGGTGCGACCCTGTTTGCTTGCACGGGCAACCATCATCAGGCCATCCCCAGCATCACCAGCGCGATGAACGCGGCAAACAGCGCGAAATGGCTGATGCCCTCGATGGCATTGGTTTCGCCGTCGTGCAGGTTGTTCATTACCGCGACGAATGTCAGCAGCAGCATGCCGGCCTGAACCGGCGTAAGCGCCATCACGATACGATCCCCGCTGAACAGCGCAATGCCCTCGATCACCGGCAGCGTAAGCAGCACGGTGGCAAGCGAAGCGCCCAGCGCGATGTTGACCGTGGTCTGCATGCGATTCTGCCGCGCGGCCTTGAGCGCGGTGAGAATCTCCGGGCAGGCGGATATCAGCGCCACCAGCACGGCGGGGATCGACTTGGGCAGGCTGCTGCCTGCCAGCCCGGCATCCAGCAGCACCGACATCACTTCCGAAAGCAGCCCGACCAGCGCAATCGCGCCTATCATCACCGCAACATGCAGCGCATTCGGGCTGCGCGCCTCGTCATGCGATTCTTTTTCCATGTCGGCCGAATACTCGAAGAACCTGCGATGCTCCACCGTCTGCAGGCGCAGGAAGGCCAGATACATGATCGTCATCACGCTGACGGAAAAAGCCGAGTAGATTTTCCATTTCTCGTCCGGGACGAAATCGGGAATGAACATGCCGATGCCGATGGCAACGATCAACATCGCGATATACGAATTGGCCGAGGAGATGTTGTATTTGGTCTGGCCGTGTTTCAGGCCGCCGACGATGGCCGCAAGGCCGAGGATGCCGTTGATGTCGAACATCACCGCCGAGAACACCGTATCGCGCGCCAGCGTCGGGTTCGGCTCGCCGGCCAGCAACACCACCAGGATCACCACCTCCACCGAGACTGCAGCGAGCGTGAGGATCAGCGTCCCGTACGGCTCGCCCAGACGGATCGCCAGCACCTCGGCATGATGGCTGATGCGGAACGCCACGCCTATGATGGCCAAGAGTATCACCAGCAGCAGGCCCCATAACGACACCCCGCCCTGTTCCACGGCAGCATGCTCCAGGAAAATGCCCAGCGCCAGCACCGCCAGCGCAATGCCAATCGGTAATTCGGATTTGAGATATTTCATGCAGCCCGTTCTGTCGCTCAGTTAAGCAACGCCGCCAGCTTGCGCCGGTAGGTCGCCACCGGCTCGCCCTGCCCGCCCAGCAGGTTGAACACATCGAGCAGCGTCTTGCGCCCGATATCATCCTTGAACTTGCGGTCGCGCCGCACGATCTCCAGCAACTGGTCCATCCCCTCGGCGGGACGGTTTGCTGCGATCAGCACATTCGCGAGCTTGAACCGCGCCTCGAGATCGTTCTCGTTGGCTTTGACTGCGGCGGCGAGCGACGCTTCGCTCTCGCCTACCTCCTTCATCTCCGCCAACCTCACCTGCGCCTTGAGTTGCAGCACGCGCGCATCCTTCAGGATGTCCGGGTCCTTAAGAGTGTCAAGCAAATTCTGCGCATCATCCGGCTTGCCTTGCGCCAGCAATATCTCTGCGCTATCCACGCGCACCACCTCGTTGTCCGGGTCCAGCCTTGATGCCTCCGCCAGCTTCTGCAGCGCGCCGTCGAGGTCGTCCACATCCACCATGCGTTGTGCCTCGCGGCGCAACTCTTCCGCCGGGCTCGGGATGATCTTGTCCAGCCAGTCGCGCACTGAGCTCTCCGGCAGCGCCCCGGTGAATTCGTTGACGATCTTGCCGTCCACCATCGCCTTCACGGAGGGGATTCCGCGTACCGCATAGCGCGCCGCGATCTCCTGGTTCTCGTCCGAATTCACCTTGGCGAGCTTGAACTTCCCGCCATACTCCGTCGCCAGCTTTTCCAGGATGGGCTTCAGCACCTTGCACGGCGCGCACCACGGCGCCCAGAAATCGATCACCACCGGCTGGTGATGCGATGCCGCAACTACCTGTTCCTCGAAATCGGCCTGGCTTGCGTCAAACGAATAGCTCACTGCAATTCCTTCTCGTTAATAACCACCTCTACCAAGCTCTCGCCCTCTCCCCCAGCCCCTCTCCCGCACGCGGGAGAGGGTGGCCGCAAGGCCGGGAGAGGGTTGGCGCATTCGCTCACAACAGATTCTTTCCATCGAACACCGTCGTCTCCAGCGCAAAGATGTCCACCCCTTCAACGCAACCGAGGTTCACGATATATTGCCCCGGCCTCCTGGTCGTTTCGCTGAAGGTGTGAATGCCGCAGGTCTTGCAGAAATAGTGCTTCGCCTGCTCTTTGCCAAACTGGTAAAAATTCAGCGCATCATCCTTAGCATCGATCTGGAACTTCTCCCCCGGCACGAGATGCATCATGGCTCCCCGCTTGGAACAGAACGAGCAGTTGCAGCGTATCCCATGGGTGAACGGCTCGGCCTCGAACGAGAAACGGATCGCGCCGCAGTGGCAACTGCCTTTGTAAGGTTGCATTTCCATCATATTTAGATTCCCAATTAGCTCCTGACGTTATCGCAATATTAAAAAATACGATACTGTTCCAATTAGCTATTTGGATATAGCTGATTAATTATTTCTGACACCATTTCAAATGTATGCCGTACCGGCGCAGGATACAAATACCCGCTCCCATGAGCATGTATATTTCGAATATTTGGAATTGTCTCTTGAAAAATCCCCAACCAGTCGTTATCCAAATCTTCTTGAGTTACTTTCACATCAGATAAACTGTATTCAATTTGATTTAGCCCAGACTCCATCAACTTCTGAGACATCTCAAAGGAGTACCTCATTTCAGCGCGCTTCCATGCCCAATGCTCACGAGTCGAAAACAATTCATTTTTTAGATAACCAGTTTCAATAGCATATTTCAGTAGCTTTTTTAAACCCAAACCACGCTTCGATGATTGCCCATTCACTAGATCTGAAAACCTTTCTCGGAGAGCAAATTCAAGAGTTGCCAGAACATAATGTTCAGCCACTGAATAAAATCGGTAAACAAACCACGCGTACAAATATAAATTTTTCGCAGTTTCAAAATGAATTGCCACACCTTCTGGCACAGCATCATTTAACTTAAATTCAGCAATTGCTTCATACTGATCTTCAATTAGATTCCGAGTACGAGTGTCAGGTTCGCGTACGCTTTTTGGCGTCCTTATTTGTTCACATTCATTGATGTTCTGACTCATTTGTTGATTACTATTAGTTTCTCAGCGGCTTCCCGTTCTTCAGCATGTACTCCACCCTCGCCCTGGTCTTTTCCGTCGCCAGCAGTTCCATGAAATTTTTGCGTTCGAGATCGAGCAGCCATTGTTCGTCCACCAGGCTACCCGCTTCCACGTCGCCGCCGCACATCGTCTCGGCGATGCGGCAGCCGATGTCGTAGTCGTGTTCGGAGATGAAGCCGCCTTCGAGCATGTTGACCATCGCGGCCTTGAGCGTCGCGATGCCGGGGCGTCCGGCCACGGGTATTTGGCGCGGCTGCAACGGCGGACGGTAGGTGGTGGCGGTCAGCGCGCGTGCTTCCTCTTTCGCGACGTGCAGCAGTTCATACTGGTTCAGCACGATGCGGTCAGATGGCTTGAGGTAGCCCATGTCGCGCGCGAGCTCGGCGCTCTTGGCGACTTCGCCCATCGCGATCTGCTGGAAGTAGCGCTTGATATGCGGAAAGATGTCGCCGCCCCTGGCTTCGTGCGCCGCGCGCAGCGCCATCTCCTTGCAGCCGCCGCCTGCGGGCAATACGCCGACGCCTACTTCGACCAGGCCGATGTAGCTTTCCAGTGCGGCAACAATGCGCGTGCAGTGCATCGAGAACTCGCAGCCGCCGCCAAGCGCGAGGCCGTACACCGCAGCGATGGTGGGTACCTGAGCGTATCTCAGGCGTTGCGAGACCTGCTGGAATTTGGCGACCACGTCCTCGACGCGCGGCACGTTGCCCACCGCCGCGTTGACGATATTGCCCAGCCCGCCGCCGCCCGCCACGGTATATTTCACGCGGTTCACCGAGCTCTTCAGCTTGTCGAACAATCCGGTTGGCTGGTCGGCGGATTCCTGCACGCCCTGCATCAGTTGCAGCAGGTGCGCACCGGCCGAGAACGGCGCCTCGGTCTGCCAGATGATCAGCGCGGAGAAATGCGCCTCGGCCTCGTCGATCGCGCGCAAGATGCCGTCCAGCACCTCGTTGCTGATTGCGTGCATCTTGGAGTTGAAGCTGAGTATCGCGATATCGTCGCCGGTGAACCACATCCTCACATCGCCGGTCTCGAAGATGGTCTCGCCGTATTGTGCGGTTTCGCCGACCAGCCGGTCGGGAAACGGCTGGCGGCGGTAGACCGGCAAAGTGGAGCGCGGCTGGTAGCTGACGGTGGCGGGCGACCAGGAGCCCTGCGCGGTATGCACGCCGGTGCGGATCGGGTCGGTTACCCACTCCGGCAGCGGGACATCGGACATCGCCTTGTCCGCCGCGATATCCGCAGCGATCCAGCCCGCCACCTGCTGCCAGCCTGCCGCCTGCCAGATCTCGAACGGGCCGCTGTCCCAGCCGAAGCCCCAGCGCACCGCAAGGTCGAGGTCGCGCGCATTGCCGGCGATGTGCTCGAGTTGCAGCGCGCAATAATGGAACACGTCGCGGAACGTCGCCCAAAGGAACTTCGCCTGCGGATGCTGGCTGTTGCGCAGCCCGGCGAGCTTCTTCGCCCAGTCGCGCTCGCGCAATATTTCCTTCACGGCATAGTCCACATCGCTTTCGGTCAGGCGGTATTCCTCGGTGTGCAGATCGAGCACGCGTATCTCCTTGCCGATCTTCTGGTAGATACCTTTCTTGGTTTTCTGTCCGAGCGCGCCCTGGTCCACCAGCCGGTTCATCCAGCCCGGCAATTCGAAATGCTTGTGCCACGGGTCGTCGGTGAGGTTTTCGCGCATGGTGTTGACCACGTGCGCGAACACGTCCAGTCCGACCACATCCAGCGTGCGGAACGTCGCGCTCTTGGGACGCCCGAGATAGCGCCCGGTCAGCGCATCCACGGTGTCGAAGCCGAGATTGAACGCCTGCGCGTGGTGCCTGGTGGCCAGCATCGAAAACACGCCGATGCGGTTGGCGATGAAGTTGGGTGTGTCCTTGGCGCGCACCACGCCCTTGCCCAGCGTCGAGACGAGGAACGCCTCGAGCTGGTCGAGCAGCGATGGCTCGGTGCCGGTGCACGGGATCAGTTCGACCAGATGCATGTAGCGCGGCGGGTTGAAGAAATGGATGCCGCAGAAGCGGTGGCGCAGATTTTCCGGGAATGCTTCGGCGAGCTTGTTGATGGACAGGCCTGAAGTGTTGGTGGCGAAGATCGCGTGCGCGCCCACGAACGGCGCAACTTTTTTATACAGGTCTGCCTTCCAGTCGATGCGCTCGGCGATCGCCTCGATCACCAGGTCGCACTCGCGCAACCGCTCGAGATGCTGTCCGTAATTCGCCGCCGAAATGTACGCGAGCCGGGACGGGCTGGCCAGCGGGCTGGGCTCCAGCTTCTTCAAACCGGCCAGCGCCTTGTTCACGACGCCGTTGGGATCGCCCTCGGGGGCGGGCAGATCGAACAGCAGCGTCTCGACATTGGCGTTGACCAGGTGCGCGGCGATCTGCGCACCCATCACACCCGCACCCAGCACGGCGACTTTGCGGATCACGAAATTTTCACTCATTGCTTTTCTCCGGAAACAAAAATGGGAAAGACAAGAAGCCTTCCCCTTGTACAGACTGATTATTAAAAACTGTAGGTATATTGCACGCTGAGCGTATTCACCGAAATATTGTATGACCCGACCAGCGCGGGGGCCGGCGTGGGCTGATTGATCGAGGCATCGTTCACGAACAGATGCGAATACCCGACATCGATCGCGCTGGCTGCCGACGGTTTGTACTGGCCGCCAAACGCCAGCCAGGTGCGGTTGTTGTCCGGAATACGCGCGGTGCGAAACGCATCCGGAACGGGCGCCTGATCGTAAGCCAGACCGGCGCGAGCCAGCCATTGCCGGTTGTAATGGTAAGTTGCGCCAAGCGAAACCCGCACGGTGTCTTTCCAGTTTTCGGGTGTGTTCGAGATTGTCGCGCCGCTGGCGTCCACGATTTTCACCTGCTTGAACGTGCTCCAGCCTGTCCAGGAGACATCGGCCATGACATCCCATTTATCGCTGTATTGATGGAAGCCGCTTATTGAAAAGCTGCCGGGCAGCTTGATGTCCAGCGACACCGGCCCGTTTGCAAAAGGCAGCGATGTGGTCACCGTGCCGCTCAGGGTATAACTGATCGCCGAGCGATAAGCCGCGCCGATGCGCGTGGCGGCATCCACGTTATACAGCGCGCCGAAGTTGTAACCCCAGGCATTGTCGGTCCCTTTGATGACCGCAGTTCCGATAGCGCCGCCCTGATCCTGGGACAGTTCGCCGCTGATGTGCTGGTAATCCAGGCCCCCGCCTATACTGAGGGCGTCATTCACCTGGTAAGAAAGCGAAGGATTCACGTTCACGGTATCAATCCTGGATTTGATCGCCTGCTGTTTGCCCGCCCAGTTCGAGTCATATTCAGTCTGCAGCCCGAACGGTGCATTGAGGCCCAATCCGAATCTCAGATCGGGTTTCATTTCCATCACAAAGTAGCCGTTCGGAACGACTGCCGTACTGCCCGCATCGCCCCCGCTGGGAACGCCCGCAGCAGAAGTATATTTGGCCGACGGCGTGATCGCATGCGCCGCGATCGCGATTTGCTTGCCGCTCAAACGCGACATCCCGGCAGGATTGAAGAATACCGTCGAGGCATCATCGGCGATCGCCGCGCCCCCCGCAAAGGCGTTGCCCATGCCGCTGGCGCTTTGTTCGATCAACGCGAATCCGGATGCCGCGGCGCTTCCGGACATCACCAGCAGCGCACCGGCCACTGACCAACCTACCATCGTTTGTTTGAACATCATGATCTTGTCTCCCGATTTATGTAAGAACGCCTAAGCGAATCAGTACCAGCCCTTGTTGGTCATCGACTGCAACACATAGGTCGCAAACAGCAGGTGGCCGTAAGGGGTGGGATGGACCGTGTCGGCAAACAGGTAATGGTCGACTGCTGCCAAGGTTCCGCTCAAGCTATTGGCATTGCAACCCAGCGATGAAGCCAATGGATTGTATGGTGAAGCCAAATCGCAAGCTGTATGGGTTACATCCGTCAGATTGTATTTGGCAGGATTTGCAACCTCATCCTTGCTGGCGGAATAAGCATCGACGTTGAGTACATTGGCACTGTCGGGCAAGTCGGCTTTCAACTGGGCATTGAAGGCGGTTACCAGTGTGTCCATCAACCCGGCGGTCTGGGCCCTGACAGTGGGATCAGCTATCGAAGTCACATAGGGTGTGCCGGCAATATCCGGGATGTTGGCCACCACAACGTACTTTGCGCCTTTAGCGATGATTTGCGTTTTCACGTCATTCGCCAGTTCGCTGGCCGCCGTTTGCACCGCCGCAACACCGCTTGCAGCAGGCAAGCCCCCTCCTATGCTGGCAGCCTGAAATAACACATCATTAGCACCCGCCATCACCGTAACGATTTCATCGCCATTGAAACTGCCGCTATGCGCGGTGAGAAAGTGTTGTATTTGCGTAACCACCGGCACGGTCAGCGCAAAACCGCCACCGCCCAACAGCTTATTGCCTATCCCCGGCTGTGCGGTTACGCGTGAACCACCCTGGGCATAGCCATTACAAAGGGGATAGTCCGTAACCGGAATAACGGTTCCCGCAGGTGTTCCTGGTGCTGCCCCGGAACCATTATCCAGACCAGTTTCTGCGGCACACGGCATATCCAGGCCCAGGCTGAGCGAAGTGTATTCGGTCCAGTTGGTTGGCGTGGTTGCCTTGACGCTGGATGCCGCATTGATGGTGAACTGTCCCCCTCCAATCGCATTAACCAACCCCACATTATACGAACCCACATCGCTCAAACTGTCGCCGAACGAAACCTGCGCGGCGAATCTCGGCTTGGCGGGCACATCGCTGCCTCCCCCGCCGCAACCTGCCAGAATCATGGCCATCAGCAAAACAGAAACGAACTTGAATTGATGCATTTGAACTCTCCCTGGTTGATTGATCGAAGTTTCAAACAAGCTGTAAGGCGATTGCTGCGATTGCAAAATCAGTGCATCTCCAACACTCCATTCTTGCAGTGCGTCGACTGCGGAATCTATAGCTGACTACCAGCCCAAAATGCCGGGCAACAATGCGCTTATTCTTCCGGCGGAACAATCCGGGGCCTGCGATCTTCACCGACCGCCACGTAGGTCAGCGTCGCCTCGGTCACCTTGACGCATATCGGCTTGACCGGATCCCGCTGCGCATAGACCTCGACTTCCACGGTGATCGAGGTGCGGCCCACTTTGACGATACGCGTATAAAAGCTGACCAGATCGCCGACGAAGATCGGCTGCTTGAACACGAAGGAATTCACTGCCACGGTTGCAACACGGCCCTTGGCGCGATGCAATGCCGGGATGCTGCCCGCGATGTCCACCTGCCCCATCAGCCAGCCGCCGAAGATGTCCCCGGTGTAATTGGCATTGGCGGGCATCGCCGCGACACGGATGGTCGGCTCGCGCTGCGGCAGGGTGGTGTACGGGTGATCATTCAAGATTAACGTCCTTCATAAAGTTGTTCGATCTGTTTGGCAAAATTCGCCACCACGTGGGCGCGCTTGAGTTTGAGCGTGGGTGTCATCATGCCGTTCTCTATGCTCCACGGTTCGCTCTGCAGCAGCACGCGGCGCACCTTGGCATAACCCGGGAATTCCCTGATCTGCTCCGCGATGCGCTGCAATACCTGCTGCTCGATGCGGGTGTCATACAGCGATTCCGGCATGTCGGGGCGCACACCCGCCTGCTGTGCGAACTCTTTCCATTTGTCGGGATTGACCACCGCCAGTACCAGAAGTGTGGGATGCCCCTCGCCGTACACCATCACCTGATCGAACAGGTTGTCGCGCAGTATCGCTTCCTCCATGTCGGCAGGCGGCACCTTTTCGCCGTTGGACATCACGATGATTTCCTTCAATCGTCCGGTGATGGTGACGTGACCGTCCGGGCCTATGCTCGCGGTGTCGCCGGTATTGAGCCAGCCGTCCTGGCCTATCATCGCGGCAGTCGCCTCGGGGTTGTTCCAGTAACCCAGCATGTTGCACGGCCCTTTGACCAGCAGCGCATTCTGTTCGCCGATGCGCACCTGTATGCCTTCCAGCGGCAGGCCCACGGTGGAGGGGCGGTTGTCCCCGACGCGATTGACGCACACCACCGGACTGGTCTCGGTCATGCCGTAACCCTGCACCAGCGGCAGGCCCAGCGCAATGAACAGGCGCGACACCTTGGGCGGCAGCGCTGCGCCGCCGCTGACGGAAAGTCGCAACCGCCCGCCCAGCCTGTCCATCACCTTGTCCGCCACAATTTTTTTGAGCAGCGGCCACAGCAGCAATTTCGGCGTCCATGCGCCCTGCCCCTGCTGGTACTCGAAACGGTCCCAGCCGACATCGACCGTGAGCGTGAACAGCCTGTGCCTCAGCGGCGGGCCTTCCTCCAGCTTGGTATGGATGGCGTTATAGATACGCTCATAGATGCGCGGCACGGACGCCAATACGGTGGGGCGGATGATTTTCAGGTCGTCTGCCAGCAGCGGGATGGAACGCGCATAGCCCACAGTCGCTCCCGACATCATGGCCATGTAATAACCCGCAGTGCGCTCGAAAGTATGCGACAGCGGCAGGAAGGACAGGAAGACGTCAGTGCTGTCCAGGCCTTCCTTGAACGTGATCAGCGATGCGTACGCGTTGTACACGATGTTGTGGTGCGACAACATCACGCCCTTGGGTTTGCCGGTGGTGCCCGAGGTATAGATGATGGTGGCCAGTTCGTCGCGATTGCGCGGACGCTCCGGCTGCAGCTCGGCCTTGGCCGGCAACCACTCTTCAGCATGACTCAAACGCGGTTCATCGGCTACGGTGATCCTGTCCAGGCTGACCATGCGTTGCACGCAGCCGAGCTGGTCGCGCACGGAGCGTATCTCCTGCCATTGCTCCCCGGTTTCGAACAACAATACCCTGGCCTGCGCATTGTTGATGATATAGGCCGCATTGTCCGGCCGGTCCACGGTATACAGCGGCACCACGACCAGGCCCAGCGACATCGCCGCCTGCTCGAACATCACCCACTCCGGGCAGTTGCGCAACATCAATGCGACGCGGTCTCCTGCCGCCAGGTTTTCGCGCAACAACGCCGCCTGCCAGCGCGCCACCTGGTCGCGCATCTGCGCCCAGGTCAGCGCCAGCCAGACATTCTGACGGATATCGAAATAGCGGTAAGCGAGGGTGTCCGGAGTGCGTTTCGCCCGTTCAAGGAACAGGCCATATAGCGTGACCGCTTGTTCCGGCTTGATGTAGTGATCGATCCCGGCCGGCATACCCGCCCCCTCAATCAAGAAACAGGTCGCCAAACAACGGCGTACCGGCAGCCATTGCGTAGGGCGCGAAATCCTGCACACCCGCCTCGCGCAATACCTCTTCGTCGATGAAAAAATTTCCGCTGCAAACACTGCTGTCGCGAGTCAAAATCTCATGCGCCGCATCCGCCATGATGGCGGGCTTGCGCGATGCGCGCAGCACCGCCTCGGGAAAGTTGAACTGGATCGCGGCGGTGGCGATGGTGGTGCGCGGCCACAGGCAATTCACCGCGATACCTTTGTCCGCACTGTCGCGTGCGGCAAATTCGCGCGCCATGCCCAGCGTGCACAGGCTCATGCCAAATTTGGAAATCGTGTAGGCCAGGTGAGGCGCGAACCATTTCGCATCCATATTCAGCGGCGGCGACAGCGTCAGGATGTGCGGGTTGGCGGATTTTTTCAGATGCGGAATGCAGGCCTGGGAAGCGAGAAAAGTGGCGCGCATGTTCACGTCCCACATCAGGTCGAGTCTCCGCGCCGGCGTATCCAGGGTTGGGGTCAGGTTGATCGCGCTGGCGTTGTTCACCAGCACGTCGATGCCGCCAAAGATTTTAACGGTTTGTTCCACCGCAGCATGGATCGCCTGCTCGTCGCGCACGTCAAGCTGGATCGCCAGCGCCTTTCCGCCCGCCTGCTCCACCTCTGCGGCCACGCTGTGGATGGTGCCGGGCAGTTTGGGATGGGGATCGGCAGTCTTGCCGGTGATCACCAGATTCGCGCCGTCGCGGGCGCAGCGCAGCGCGATCTCGCGTCCGATGCCCCGGCTCGATCCGGTGATGAAAATCGTCTTGCCACGCAGGTCGTTCATAGCCACAACACTCCCCCAACTTGGATGTTATTGGACCGCTGCCCGCAAATGTTCCGGTGCAAAATCATCGACCATGATGACCTTGCGGCGCAGCGCGTAGTCGCGCTCCAGCTGCAATGCCTGTTCCGCGCTGATCAAACCCTGCTCGCGCGCTTCGGCGATGCGCAACAATTCTTCCAGCGCCTTCAGCTTGCCATCCTTGCGCGCCTGCTGCAGCGTGGCCTGCAAGGGTTCGCAGGCCAGCGTGCTGGCCAGGGCCGCTTCCAGCGCGCCAACCGCATCCTGTTCATCGTCGGGAATATAGATGCCCGACGTCAAACGATCGCGCGCCGCACCGGGCTGCATCAACAGGGTGGCGATCTGGTGCCCGAGGCGATCGGATGGCGGCGACAAACTCCGTCCCAGCGGAAAAACCAGCGCGCTGATCAACTGGCGCATGAATGCATTCGGGAAATTCCTGATCACGCCGTCGAATGCCTGCTGGATCTGGAACAACGAATCCTGCACCGCCCAATGCAGCAACGGCAAATCCTCGGCAGGCCTGCCCTCGTCCTCGAAGCGTTTCAGGGTCGCAGAGCACAGATAGAGCTGGCTCAACACATCGCCCAGGCGGGCGGAGATTTTCTCGCGCCGCTTCAGCGCACCGCCCAGAACGGCCATCGCGATATCCGCGCTGAGCGCGAAGGCGGCCGAGAAGCGCGTCAGCTGCTGGTAATAGCGCCGTGTTTCCGCGCCATGCGGCGTTGCCATGCCGCGCCCGCCGGTCAGCCCGAACACCAGGCTGCGCGCGGCATTGCTCAATGCAAAGGTGATATGGCCGAACAGCGCCTCGTCGAACTGGTGCAGCGCATGCTTGCGGTCAGGGTCGTTGACCGCGGCGATCTCCTTCAGCACATAAGGATGCGAGCGTATCGCGCCCTGGCCGAAGATCATCAGCGTGCGGGTCAGGATATTCGCGCCTTCCACGGTGATCGCGACCGGCATCTGCTGGTAGAACCGTCCCAGATAATTGTCCGGGCCGAGGCTGATGCCCTTGCCGCCGTGCACATCCATCGCATCGTTGATCACGACGCGGCAGCGCTCGGTGGAGTGATACTTGATGATCGCCGAGACCACCGAGGGCTTCTCGCCCAGATCGACCGCCAGCGCGGTGAATCGGCGCGCCGCCTCGACCATGTAGGTGTGCGCGCCGATGCGCGCCATCGGCTCTTCCACGCCCTCGAATTTGCCGATCGGCACCTTGAATTGTTTGCGCACGCGGCTGTATGCGCCGCTGGTGCGCGCGACCAGTTTCATGCCGCCGATGCTGCTGGCCGGCAGCGAGATCGAGCGGCCCGCCGCCAGGCATTCCATCAGCATGCGCCAGCCCTGGCCGACGCGCGAGGTGCCGCCGATGATGTAATCCAACGGGATGAACACGTCCCTGCCCTGCGTCGGGCCGTTCAGGAAAGCGGAGTTCAGCGGGAAATGGCGGCGCCCGATCTGCACGCCCGGGGTATCGGTGGGAATCAGCGCAAGCGTGATGCCGAGACTGGTTTCGCCGCCGAGCAGGCGTTCCGGGTCATACAGCTTGAACGCCAGACCGAGCAGCGTGGCAGCCGGCGCCAGCGTGATGTAGCGCTTCTCCCAGGTCAGGCGCATGCCCAGCACATTCTGCCGGCCGCCGAATTCGCCGCGGCACACGATGCCGTAATCGGGGATCGCGCCGGCATCCGATCCGGCGAACGGTCCGGTCAGCGCGAAGCAGGGTACTTCCTGCCCCTTCGCCAGCCGATGCAGGTATTTTTCCTTTTGCTCTTCCGTGCCATAGTGCAGCAACAGTTCGGCCGGCCCCAGCGAATTCGGCACCATCACCGTCACGGCGGCGGTGCCGCTGCGCGAAGACACCTTGCTCACCACGGCCGAATGCGCCTGCGCGGAAAACTCCAGTCCGCCGTAACGCTTCGGGATGATCATCCCGAAGAAGCCCTTGTCCTTGATGAATTGCCAGACTTCGGGAGGCAGGTCGGCGCGATTGTGCGTGATGTCCCAATCGTCCAGCATCGCGCACAGCTGCTCGACTTCGTTGTCCAGGAAGGCTTGCTCCCGCGCGCTGATCCCGCACTTGGGGAAGGCCAGCAGCTTGGCCCAATCCGGATTGCCGCTGAACAGCTCGCCATCCCACCACACCGTGCCGGCATCGATCGCTTCCTGTTCGGTGGCGGAAATTTGCGGCAGGACCTTGCGGAAAATTTTGAACACGACCGCACTGACCACATTGCGGCGCATGTACGGGATACCGAAGAACACGATAAATAGAATCAGCGCGATGCCGATCACGATCAGCACGTTATCCGAGAAACGCGCCATGATCGAGATCACCGGCACCACCACCATGATCGCCAACACCCAGCTGGTGATCGAAGCACGGAAAAACGCCAGCAAAACGAATATCGCCAAGGCAGCCAGAACGGTAATTATCATGATCGATGCAACTCCCGAATTATTATTTTTTGTATCTGCACTTTAACGCGATACCGCAAACAGCACAACAACGAGCATTTCGCTCGCGTTAAAAAACTCGCCTGTGTATTTTATCTTTCCAGACCCGGCCCTTTCATTCGGCCATGATCCGCTCGATACGACGGTCGGGCACCAGCCACATGATGGCAACCAATACGTATAACGCGTCAGACAACCACTGGTTCCAGAATGCGGCTGCAATCGCGATGGCATACAGCAATGGTGAAATTTTTCCCTTGCGATCATGACCGACTGCTTTCGCCAGCAGCGACTCCTTGCCTCCGCTCGCCGCGATAATGATATTCTGCAGTATCCAGTAAGCCACTGCCGCCATGAGCAGCACCACGCCATACAGCGCCGTCGGCAGCGCGGCGAAATGGTTCTCTCCCATCCAGCCGGTGACAAATGGGACCAGCGACAGCCAGAACAGCAAATGCAGGTTCGCCCACAGTATCCCGCCGCTGACGCGCTGCACCGTGTGCAGCATGTGGTGGTGGTTGTTCCAGTAAATGCCGAGGTAGACGAAGCTGAGCACGTAACTCAGAAACACCGGCAGCAGCGGCAGCAATGATTCGAAATCCGAACCATGCGGCACTTTCAGCTCCAGCACCATGATGGTGATGATGATGGCGATCACGCCGTCGCTGAACGCTTCCAATCGTGTCTTGCCCATTGCTTTCCTTTCGTTGCGGCCCTAACGCATCCGGCTGACGGCATCCTCGACACGTTCCACTGCGATGATTTCCATGCCGGCAATCTTTTGCTTGGGCGCATTGGCCTTCGGGATGATCGCGTGCGTGAAACCCAGCTTGGCGGCCTCTTTCAGCCGTTCCTGGCCGCGCTGCACAGCGCGCACCTCCCCGGCCAGACCGACTTCGCCGAACACCACCAGCTTTTCCGGCAGCGGCTTGTTCTTGAGCGAGGACACGATCGCAAGCAGCACCGCGAGGTCGGCACCCGGCTCGGTGATCTTCACGCCGCCTACCGCGTTGATGAATACGTCCTGATCGAAGCACGCGATGCCCGCATGGCGGTGCAGCACGGCCAGCAGCATCGCCAGCCGGTTCTGTTCCAGACCCAGCGACAAACGGCGCGGACTCGGCGAATGTGCCTCGTCGAGCAGCGCCTGTATCTCGACCAGCAACGGGCGCGTGCCCTCCTGTGTCACCATCACGCACGAACCGGCCACCTGCGCGCCGTGCTGCGACAGGAACAGCGCGGACGGATTGCTCACTTCGCGCAGGCCTTTCTCGGTCATCGCGAACACGCCGAGTTCGTTCACCGCGCCGAAGCGGTTCTTGAATGCGCGCACCAGGCGGAAACTGGAATGGGTGTCGCCCTCGAAATACAGCACCGTGTCCACGATGTGCTCGAGCACGCGCGGTCCGGCCAGCGCCCCTTCCTTGGTGACGTGGCCGACCAGAATCATCGTGATGTTGCCGCCCTTCGCGACACGGGTGAGTTGCGCCGCGCATTCGCGCACCTGCGACACCGAGCCGGGGGCGGAAGTGAGTTGTTCGGAATACACGGTCTGGATGGAATCGATCACGACCACATCCGGCTTTTCCTGCGCGATGGCGGCCTGGATCTTTTCCAGCTGAATTTCCGCAAGCAGGTGCATTCCGCGCGCATCCAGCACCAGCCGCTTGGCGCGCAATGCGATCTGCTGCGTCGATTCCTCGCCGCTGACATACAGCACTTTTTTGTGAGTCGAGAGATGCGCCAGCGTCTGCAACAGCAGCGTGGATTTGCCGATGCCGGGATCGCCGCCGATCAGCACCACCGCGCCCTGCACCAGCCCGCCGCCCAGCACGCGGTCGAACTCGACGATGCCGGTGGGCGTGCGCGGCACTTCCGCGGCCTCGACCTCGGCGAGCATCTGCACCCTGCCGGTTGCCGCCAGCGCGTTGAAACGGTTCTTGCCGCTCGCCGCCACCTCTGCCACGCTCTCCACCAGGGTGTTCCATGCGTCGCAGTGCGGGCACTGCCCCTGCCACTTTGATACCTGTCCGCCGCATTCAGTGCAGGAGTAAATCGTTTTTGGTTTTGCCATGTCTATTTTTTATTTGGCTTTTGTGTGGCGCGCCGCAGGAAGTTAATGCCGGTAAAGTCAATGCCAGTTATCGCAACTTTCATTTCAGCGTCTATTATTATTTATTATTTGAGTGGTCGCATAGAGAACCACTGCATGTCTAGCGTGAGTCGAACAGGATAGTTTATTTGCCCAGCAGCCCCAACCCTATCATATTGTTCACCATTACTTTGATGTAGGACTGGATGAGATTTTGATCCGAATCGTTTATCCCTGTCTCCGATGATGCAGCCCAGATCAGCTTGTCGGTCTTTGCATCATACAGATTGGTCTCGATGACTGCATATTCGTCATTGGCGATATAACCCGGCGTGTACATGTAACGGTAGCCATAAACGTAATAGTTCGGCCAGGTATCGTAAAATGGCGGCGGATAATAGGGTGTGCCGGGCACATAGACTTGCACGACTTTTTTGCTCACCAGTCTGGTGATGAGCACCGTATCGGCCCCCAGCTCGGCCACTTTTTTCGCGATATCCGCCTGATCACCCTGTTGCGCATCGGGAAGAACGGTATAGCTTGCGATGGCATCCGTACCGCGGGATTTCAGCTGACGGACAAACTCGTCCTCGAAAAGTCTTCTGTTGAGCGGGCTTCTGGCAACTCCGATTACCAGGATTCTGGCGGGGCGTGTCTGGTATGACGGGTCTTTCCAGACCGAGGTAAGCTGTGTCGAGGCGCATGCCGAAAGCAGCAAGGCTATGGGTATCAGATAAACCAGCGGATTACGAAAATAATGCAGCATCTTTGCGCTCCTTCACCCCGCGATTGACACGCAAAGCATACGCTAGTTCAATACACGACGCCAACAGCGCAGCTCAACCCGGATTCACCTGTGTCTGGCCAAAAATTTGTCCAGCTGATTGGCAAATTCCCGGCGATCACTTTGGCTGAAAACCGGCGGGCCGCCCGTCTCCACTCCGCTGCCGCGCAAGCCATCCATGAAATTACGCATGGTCAGCCTCTCCTGGATCGTGTCCACGGTATAAAACTCCCCGCGCGGATTCAAGGCATGGCCGCCACGCGCGATCACATCTGCGGCCAGCGGAATATCGGCTGTGATCACCAGGTCACCCGGCTCGACCAGCTCGGCTATCCGGTTGTCGGCGACGTCAAAACCCGCCGGCACCTGCATCGCACGTATAAACCGTGATGGCGGGAAATACAGTTGCTTGTTCGCCACCAGCGTCAGTTGGATTTGCCGCCTGTCCGCAGCACGGAACAGGATTTCCTTGATGACCTTGGGACACGCGTCGGCATCCACCCAAATCTGCATTACCTGTCTCCCGTCGCCGGGTCGATCGCGATAACCATCGGCAATATTGATCGACCAGAATCACACAGTATCGCCGTTTGCTTCATTCCACACCATTATCGCCTTGGGGTATTTCGATCGAATATCAAGGGCGTCATGCTAGAATCGTCTCAACCCTAGGACATGAATTTCAAAATACACGGGAATTTCAAAACATCCGGGGTGATTTTCGTCACTCCGCCGATCGGGGATGGCTGTAGTTGTTTGCAAGGTTATACTTTTATAATTCACGGGGAAAATCATAAATGAAATACTTCAATATACTGGCTGCCGCATTTGCCCTTTCGTTATCCATGACATCATTCAATGCAACCGCCTCTGAAGCAGCGGCGACAAAAGAAAAAGTGGTAATACAGGTCAGCGATGCCGATACCGGCAAATGGAATCTGGCGCTCAACAATGCGAAAAATGTGCAGACTGCATTCGGGGCGGACAAGGTTGATATCGAGATCGTCGCTTATGGTCCCGGAATAGGCATGCTCAAGATGGATTCCGTCGTCGGCAACCGTGTCGCCGACGCGAAAAAAGAGGGAATCGCCATCGTGGCCTGCCAGAACACGATGAAGGCTATGAAGCTGACGGATGCCGACATGCTTACGAATACCAGCTATGTCCCATCGGGCGTGGTCGAAATCATCAAGAAGCAACAGCACGGCTACGCATACATCCGCCCCTGATACGCACCGGGCAGTTGGTTGTGTCGCAAGGCCGAACAGGCAGCAGCTTGTCCGGCCTTGCGATGTCTATAGCCTGGATGTGGAGCAAAATGAACCAAGGTTGAATGCAACAGGGTCACTTCATTTTTGAAGGCAGCTTGATCGTCTCGCCCCCCACCATGAACACACCATTGCCCTGGTGATGCAGGGTGCGCGGGTTCTTCATTGCAGGGTCTATCCATGCCTTGACCACCTCCAGCACGAAGAAGTTATACCTGTTCACCAGTCGGCTGTCGGCGACCCGGCATTCGAAATTGGCGTAGCATTCGGCGATCAGCGGCGGCGCCACCTCCGATGCGGGCAGCGGCGTCAGCTTGAACTTTTTGAACTTGTCCACCTTCTTCCCGGAGCAATTGCCGACCCCCACCACCTGCTTCGCCAGTTCCACGGTCGGGATACTGAGCACGCATTGTTTCGTTGCGACCAGCGCATCGAAGCTGTGATTCCGCCCGCTGATCACGCAGCCCACCAGCGGCGGCACGAACTCCATCATCGTGTGCCAGGACTGGGTCATGATGTTCGCCCTGCCCTTGTGCGCGGTGGTCACCAGCACCACCGGACCCGGCTCCAGCAGGCCGTAAACTTTGGACAATGGAAATGATTTTATCGTCATTGCAGCTCTCCTTTCACTGGGAAAGTTCGAAGCAAGTTATTGCAGGTTGAGTGGAGCGTAACGATAACCAGCGACTTGGCTGTGGTTTTTGCAGCCTAGTCGATTGGCTATGCAAAGCTACCCAACATAATCGCTATCTCCGATGGGTATCGCGTTGCTCAACCCATCCTACGGGCTTTATGTAGGGCGGGTCACACCCGCCATTCCAGCATTCTACGTTATACCGTTCGGCGGCGGGTGTGACCCGCCCTGCGGACTAAGCAGTCGCACCTGCCTGTTGCAGCGCTTCGGTAAACACCTCGACCGGCTGCGCACCCGAAATGCCGGATTTCTCGTCGAACACGAAGAACGGCACGCCGCTGATGCCGAATCCCGCCGCGCGCGCTTCGTCTGCACGCACCGCATCGGCATAGGCATCGCTCTCCAGCATCGCCAGCGCATCGCTCTCGGCGATGCCGAACTCGGGTGCAAGGCGGGCCAGCGCCGCACGGTCGCCCACCGGCAGCGCTTCGGAAAAATACGCGTGCATGATGCGCTCGGTCGCGCGATCGCCAAGCTGGCGAGAGGCGGCGAAATGCAGCAAACGATGCGCATCGAAAGTATTGCCGGGACGCGCATTTTCCAGATGGTATTCCAGCCCGATCTCTGCGGCGACACCGCTCACGCGCGCATTCATCGCCGCCGCCTCCTGCGGGCTGACGCCGTATTTTCGCGCCAGCATCTCCACCAGCGTGCCCGGCTGCTGGCGTGGCGCCTGAGTGTCCAGCTCGAAGCTGCGCCAGATCACCTGTACATCATCCCGTTGCGCAAAATCGGCGAGCGCCGTTTCGAAGCGCCGCTTGCCGATGTAGCACCAGGGGCAGATCACGTCAGACCAGATTTCGATTTTCATGTGCGCCGCTTACTCCTGCATAAACAATACGACTCCGGTACTTTGGGTTCTTCGCGACAACGCGATTCTAATTTGTCCTTATGACCTGCTACGGATATAGCCGAGACTGGTGGATGACTCTGACTATCCTGACCTTGGTGCGGGTAACCCGGTATATGAGGTTGTAGGGGTAGCGGGTAAAACCCAGTTCGCGCGGCGCGCCCGGTTTGGGTATCCGGCCCGTCAATGGGAAACGGGTGAGCAGTTCGGCCTGGCTGATGATGTAGTTAACTACTTGTTCAGCGGCGACAGGGTTGCCGGGTGAAATGTGGGCGTCTATCGCCAGCAAGTCGCGCCCGGAGCGAAGCGACCATTCAAGCTGCTTTTTTGCTTTTTGCGGCACGTTGCGCCCGTTGCTTGGCAAGCGATTCACGTATCTGCGCGGTGGTAACTACCTTGCCGTTGTCCAGATCAGCTTGCCCTTCGGCGATGGCTTTTTCCTTCCATTCCAGATAGTCGAGCTTATCCTTGAGTGCCGTTTTGAGAATGGACTCGGGATTGACACGGGTAATCGCCGCAATTTTCTCCAGCCGTCTGGAAAGTGTCTTGGGTAATTTCAGTTCATCCTGCATGGCGTACTCCGTGCAATGTTTGGGCTTAATTCTACACTCAAAAATCGCAGTGCAAGCTGCTTTGGGATAACATGACGGCTGTAAATCACATCGTCCCCATCGTGTCCCTAGAAGTCGAACGTTTCTTTTCCGAACAAAGTCCGCTTGCCACTGAAGTCGCGTCGTTCCGTCCGCGCGCGCAGCAGCGCGAGATGGCTTTGGCTGTCGCCGAGGCGATACGCGACAACGCGATACTGGTGGTCGAAGCGGGCACCGGCACCGGCAAGACCTTCGCCTACCTGGTGCCCGCGCTGCTCGCGGGCGGCAAGGTGATCATCTCGACCGGCACGAAGAACCTGCAGGACCAGTTGTTCCAGAAAGATCTGCCTATGGTGCGCGATGCGCTCAAGGCGCCGGTGACGGTCGCGCTGCTCAAGGGGCGCTCGAACTACGTGTGCCACTATCATCTGGCGCGCACGGAATCGGACGGCATGTTCAAGACGCGCGAGGACATCAAGCATCTGGGCAGGATCAAGCAATACGCCAAGGTCAGCAACTCGGGCGACAAGGGCGGGCTGGCTGATGTGCCGGAGAACGCGCCGATCTGGATGCAGGTGACCTCGACGCGCGACAATTGCCTCGGCCAGGAATGCCCCAGCCACAAGGAATGCTTCGTGCTCAAGGCGCGCACCGAGGCGATGAAGGCGGACATCGTGGTGGTGAACCATCACCTGTTTTTCGCCGACGTGATGCTGCGCGACGAGGGCGTGGCGGAGCTGCTGCCCGCCTGCAACACGGTGATCTTCGACGAGGCGCACCAGTTGCCGGAAACCGCCAGCCTGTTCTTCGGCGAGACATTGTCCACCACGCTGTTGCTCGACCTGGCGCGCGACACGCGCATCGAGACCGCTGCCGCGGCAAAAGATTTCGCGCCGCTGCCCAAGGCTTGCGACGAACTGGACAAGGCCGCGCGCGACCTGCGGCTGGTGTTCAAGAAGGAAGGCCGGATGCCGGCCACCGCGACGGAGAATTTCAAGGAGTTTGCGCCTGCGCTGAAGGCCTTGGGCGAGAAGCTGACGCAGCTGTCCGGCCTGCTGGAAAAACAGGCGGAGCGCAGCGAAGGGTTGGAGAACTGCTGGCAACGCGCACAGGCGCTGGCGCAACAACTCAAGCAGTGGCAAACAGGCGACGAACCCGATCAGGTGCGCTGGCTTGAAGTTTTCCACCATTCGCTGCAACTCAACACCACGCCGCTGTCGATCGCGGAGATCTTCGAAAAGCAGATCGGCGGCAGTGCGCGCGCGTGGATATTCACGTCCGCAACGCTGGCGGTGAAACAGAATTTTTCGCTTTATCAAACCGAGATGGGCTTGCTCAACGCGAAGACCGCGTGCTGGGACAGCCCGTTCGATTACGCCGAGCATGCGCTGCTGTATGTGCCGGCCGGCCTGCCCGAGCCGAACAGCGAGGGTTATACCGAGGCGGTGGTGCAGGCCGCGCTGCCCTTGATCGAAGCGAGCAAAGGCCGCGCCTTCCTGCTGTTCACCAGCCTGCGCGCGATGCAGCGCGCGCACGAAATTCTTACCGCCGAATTCGACCGCAAAGGTCTCACCTACCCGCTGATGCTGCAGGGCGAAGGTTCGCGCAGCGAACTGCTGACGCGTTTCCGCGACCACGGCAACGCGGTGCTGCTCGGCAGCCAGTCGTTCTGGGAAGGGGTGGACGTGCGCGGCGAAGCGCTGTCATTGGTGATCATCGACAAGCTGCCGTTCGCGCCGCCCGACGATCCGGTATTGGCGGCGCGCATCGCGCAACTCAACAAACAGGGGCGCAATGCATTCATGGAGTACCAGTTGCCGCGCGCGATCATCACGCTGAAACAGGGCGCGGGCAGATTGATCCGCGACGAAACCGACCGTGGCGTGCTGATGATCTGCGATCCGCGCCTGATCAGCAAACCCTATGGAAAGCGCATCTGGCAGAGCCTCCCGCCGATGAAACGGACCAGGATTGAGGCGGAAGCGGTCGCGTTTTTTGGCCCTTCAGATTCAGAACCGGAAACGTCCGGTTAATCCTTTATCAGGTGCACGGCAATACCAGCTTGGCCATCAGCCCTCCCGCCGCGTTATCTGCCAGAATTAATTCCCCGTCGTTCAATCGCGCGGCGCGTTCGACGATGGCCAACCCCAAGCCTGACCCTGTTGAATTGCTGCGTGCAGATTCCAGCCGGACGAATGGACGTTTCACCGTTGCACGTTGCGAGCTGGGGATGCCGGTACCGCGATCCGATACCGTCAGTATGATGTGATCTTCCTCCCGCCGGAGTTGCACGGTGATTTCACCTCCGCCATGCTTGATGGCGTTATCCAGCAGATTGCTGAGGGCGCGCTTCAATAACAGCTGCCTGACGGGAATGGATGCAACATCGTGCAAGTCGAGCGTTAACGATTTGGCTTGCGCGGAAAATTGTTGCGCGACCTCTTCTACCAGCGTTTTCAGATCTGTCTGCAGCATTGCTTCGTTTTCATCATGCCGCGCATAGTCGAGGAATTGCTGGATCACTGAATCCATCTGTTCCACATCTGCAGTCAGCCCCTCGCGCAACGATTCATCCGCGCTCAATTCTGCGGCGATTCTCACCCGCGCCAGCGGGGTACGCAAATCATGCGAGATGCCGGCCAACACCAGCGCCCTCTCGCGTTCGTTGGCCGCAAGATCGGCGGACATCTGGTTGATAGCCCGCGATACCGTGACGATTTCCTGTGCCCCGCTTTCAGGCAGCGGCTGCGGCCACGTTCCCTGCCCCACCTGCAGGGCGGCCTGCGCAATTTTCTCCAGCGGACGCGTAATCTGGTGCGCGGTGAAATATGCGCCGGGCAATGCAAAGACAAAAACCAACAAGCTCCAGGGAAATAATACGTCGTACACCGGATACTCGACCCTATCCTTGGGCAGCGCGATCCAGAACTCTTCATGACCAATAAAAAAGCTTACCCATAAAGCTTCCTCGCCATTGCGTTCTGCCGCAAAACGGGTGTCGCTGCCCAGACTTTCGCGCACCTTCTCCATCATCAGACTCATTTCCGCCGGTTGCTCGGGCAATGGCTTGAGCACATCGCTGTTTTCTGCCATATGCAGACGCAGCCCTTCTGCTCCGGCTAATTCAGCCAGCAGCGCGGAACGCCATTCTGGCGCTGCGGACAGCACGGCGGCTCGGGTAAGATTGACCACAGACACGACCAGCTGCGCCATCTGCTTTGCATGCGGTTCCTGTTGAACATGGCGAAAAATCACCACAGAAGCCGCAAGCGACAGCACAATCAACACAACGATGAGCAAAAAAGAACGCGCCAGCAAGGACCCCGGCAAGTGAATCAAGGGCTGGCTCCATCGGGAACGAACACGTATCCGTGTCCCCACACCGTCTGGATGAAACGCGGTTTGGCGGGATCAGGCTCGACCAGCTTGCGCAGGCGCGAGACTTGCACATCGATGGCGCGATCAAACGGATCGTGATCGCGACCGCGGGCCAGCTCCATCAGCTTGTCGCGTGAAAGCGGCTGGCGCGGATGGGTCACCAGAGCCCTGAGCAACGCGAATTCCCCGGTAGACAGGGAAATCTGCTCGCCGGATCTTGTCAGCACCCGTGTGGCCAGATTCAATTCACAATCGCCGAACGAGATACTCTTTTCCTCTATCTCCGGTGCGCCAACCGGCTGCGACCCCTTGCGGCGCAACACCGCATGGATGCGCGCCACCAATTCGCGCGGGTTGAACGGCTTGGGCAGATAATCATCGGCGCCCATTTCCAAACCGACGATACGATCGATTTCATCGCCCTTGGCGGTGAGCAGAATCACCGGGACGTTCTCGCCCGCACCGCGCAACCTGCGCAAAATAGCCAACCCGTCTTCGTCCGGCAGCATCAGGTCCAGCACCAGCAAGTGGTAGCGCTTCAGTGTCAACGCCTTGTCCAGCGATTTGCCGTCGCCTACCGCCTTGGCCTCGAAGCCCTGCTCGGACAAATAGCGCAGCAACAGCTCGCGCAAACGGGCATCGTCATCAACAATTAAAATACGCTGTAAATTAGCCATTGCGGCATGATACACATAACCTAACAGGAGGTTGTGAGAACGTAAAAAATTGAAACAAATATTTACATCTTAGGCACTGGCAAAAATACTTTGCTTACATTCCAATCATACTATGTGCTCAATGCTCGGTAAGGCGTAAAAAATCTCGGGGAAGAATTAATGTACATCATTTTGAAATCGCTGTTTTTTGCGGTTATCGCCACTTTGTGTAGCCTGAATGCGCTGGCTGCCGATACCATGCCGTCAAAAGCCGCTCCGCCTGTTGCCGCTGCGGATGCAAACGGAAAACACAAACTCACCTTTCAGGAACGCATCGAGCGCATGAAATCCATGACACCTGAGCAGCGCACCCGTGAAAGTGCATTGATGCGCCAGGAGATGCAAAACATGTCCCCCGGGCAACTTGCCGAACAACGCAAAGAAATTCGTGAACACTGGGAACAAATGTCACCCGAGGAACGGGGGCAAATTCGTATCATAATGAAAGAGCACTGGAAGAACATGCCGCAGGAACAACGCGAAGAACGCCGCAAGGAAATGCGAGAACACTTCGATAACATGTCGCCGGAAGAACGCCAGCAGTTCAAAAGCGACATGAACAAGCGGGATGGTATGCTTCCGCAGGGCGACAGCTATCCCGGTGACAAGGCCGATGGCGGCGGGAGTCCAGCCAAGGGGTAATTCTCCCCCGCGCCCGCAAAGCTCAGGAAAGCAATTTCGGCTGGACTGCCTCAGCCCACAGATCGTGGGTATCGGAATCTGTAATCTTCACTTCAACAAAATCTCCGGGATTCAGGTGTGATCCATTTGCTATGTACACCACGCCATCGATTTCCGGAGCATCGGCAGAGCTGCGCGCAATCGCGCCTTGTTTGCCAACTTCATCCACCAACACCTTCATCGTCTTGCCGATCTTGCGTTTAAGGCGCTGTTTGCTGATCCCCTCCTGCAGCAACATCAGCCGCGCCAGACGTTCCTGTTGTATTTCAGGCGGAATGTGGTCGGGCAAAGCGTTGGCCACCGCGCCATCCACCGGCGAGTAGGCAAAAGCGCCAACGCGATCCAGCTGCGCTTCCTCCAGAAAATCCAGCAACTCTTCGAACTCTTCCCCGGTCTCGCCCGGGAAACCGACGATAAAAGTGCTGCGCAATGTCAGGTCGGGGCAGATTTCGCGCCATAGTCTGATGCGCGCAAGCACATTCTCGCTGCTGGCCGGACGCTTCATCAATTTCAGGATGCGCTGGTTGGCATGCTGGAACGGTATATCCAGATACGGCAGTATCTTGCCTTGCGCCATCAGCGGGATCACTTCGTCCACATGCGGATACGGATAGACATAATGCAGGCGCACCCATGCGCCGAGTTCTCCCATCGCCGCTGCCAGTTCGGTCATGCGGCTCTTGAGCGGCTTGCCGCCCCAGAATCCGGTGCGGTATTTCACATCCACACCGTAAGCGCTGGTGTCCTGCGAGATCACCAGCAGTTCCTTCACGCCGGCGTTGACCAGGTTCTGCGCTTCCTGCATCACATCGCCGACCGGACGGCTGACCAGGTCGCCGCGCAGGCTGGGGATGATGCAAAAGGTGCAGCGATGGTTGCAGCCCTCGGATATTTTCACATAGGCGAAATGCCTGGGGGTCAGGCGTATCCCCTGCGGCGGTACCAGATCGGAATAGGGATCATGCGGTTTGGGCAGGTGCGCATGCACCGCTTCCATCACCTCGTCGGTCGCGTGCGGACCGGTAACGGCGAGCACGCTGGGATGCGCCTGCTTCACCACATCGCCCTTGGCACCCAGGCAACCGGTGACGATCACCTTGCCGTTTTTTGCCAGCGCTTCGCCGATCGCATCCAGCGACTCTTCCACCGCACTGTCAATGAAACCGCAGGTGTTGACCACCACCAGATCGGCATCCTGATAACTGCCGGAAATCAGATAACCCTCGGCGCGCAGACGGGTGAGGATGTGTTCGGAATCCACGGTCGCTTTCGGACAACCGAGCGAGACAAAGCCGACTTTGGGTATGGAATTTTTTTTCATCATGGGGTTGCCTTATTCGGAGACCAGGAGCTGGACCAGGAATATCGAGGATATACCCAGCGCGATCAGCACGACCTGCTCCAGCGTGTCGCGCAAAGTGGTGCGTTTATGCAGTCCCGGAATCAGGTCGGCGACTGCCACATAGATCATGCTCGCCGCTGCCAAAGCCAGTAGAATCGGCACGATACCCTGCATGGATTGCAACGCGTAATAGGCCAGCACACCGCCCAGCAAGGTGGCCAGGCTGGACACCAGATTCACCAGCAAAGCCTGCGCCTTGGTGTAACCGGAATGCAGCAGGATCATGAAATCGCCGACCTCCTGGGGGATCTCATGCGCGATAATCGCCAGCGCGGTGACGATACCCAGATTCACATCGGCCAGGAATGCGGCGGCGATGATGATGCCGTCGACAAAATTGTGAAAAGTGTCGCCCACCATGATCATGGTGCCACTGCGTCCATGCGCGTTCTGCACAACGGGTTCATGCGCTTCGCAATGATCATGGTGGCAATGGCGCCACAGCAATAATTTTTCCATCGTGAAAAAAACCAGTATGCCTGCCAGCACCGCGCCGCTGACCTTTGAAACACTGCTGGTCAGTTTGAGGGCTTCGGGCAATATCTCCAGAAATGCCGCACCCAGCAATGCGCCGATTGCGTAGCTGACCAGCGAGTTGACCCAGTGCGCGCGGGCGTTCAACGCAAACAGCGCGGCGCATGACACGCTCAAAGTTCCGCCCAGGAAGCTGGCAGCGATGATCCACAACAAAACGCTCACGGGAATTATTCAGAAAAATTGCGGGCGCGGATTATACCACCCATAGGATGCAACGACCTCTGCGAGGCAAAGATTGGCGGCCAGTCCCGGCTATTCCAGCCAGATGAACGTGCCCATGCGCCCGGTCTCGCCATCGCGGCGATAGGAGAAAAACCGCCCGCGCTCGCGGTATGTGCAGTAGCCGCCGCCATAGATTGCGGTGATGCCGAGCGCATTCAAACGCAGGCGTGCCAGCGCGCAGAGGTCGGCGAACCATTTTCCGTTCCGGCCGGGAATGAATGCCGAAGCGGCTTGCGGCTGTATCGCCAGGAAAGCCGCACGCACTTCATCACCGACCTCGAATTCATTCTGGCTGATGGCCGGACCCAGCCACACCAAGATATTTTCCGGTGCAACATCCATCGCCTGCACGGTGGCTTCGATCACCCCGGCCGCCAGGCCTTTCCATCCGGCATGTGCCGCACCGACCACGCTGCCCCGCGTATCGCACAACAGGACCGGCAGGCAATCCGCTGTCATCACCACGCACACCGCCGCGCGGTGCCGCGCGATGCAGGCATCGGCCTGCGGCAGACAGCTCGCCATGTCCGCATTCGCCACCCGAATGCCATGCACTTGATTCAGCCACACCGGTTCACTCGGCAGCAGTCTGTTGAGCAATATGCGGTTGCGTTCAACCGCCAGTGGTGAATCGCCGACATGGTCGCCGAGATTGAAGCTGTCATAGGGCGGGCTGCTGATGCCGCCTGTGCGCGTAGTCTGCAGGGATTTCACATTGATCGGCGCGGGCCAATCCGGAATGATCAAATGTTCAGGCAGGCTCATTCACTATGGCCTGTATTTCTTGCAGCAGCTGTTGCATGTCCCGCGGCAGCGGCACATGCCATTCCATCCATTCGCCGCTGACCGGATGCTCCAGCGCGAGCCGCGTGGCGTGCAATGCCTGGCGGGGGAAACCGGCCAGCAATGCGCGCAATTGCGGCACGCATTTTTGCGGGCCCTTGAGATACACGCTGTCGCCCACCAGGGGATGGCCGATGCGCGCCAGATGCACGCGGATCTGGTGGGTGCGGCCGGTTTCCAGCCGGCAGCGCAGCAGCGTGCAGCTCGGGAATTTTTTCTCGATCTCATAGTGGGTGACCGCGGCCTTGCCGTTTTCCACCACCGCCATCTTGACGCGCTGAGTGGGATGCCGCCCTATCGGCGCATCCACCTTGCCGGCGCGGGTCAATTCGCCATGCACCAGAGCCAGGTATTCCCGCTGCACGCTGCGCGCCTCCAGCTGGCGCACCAGTGCGGTTTGCGCGGGAATGGTCTTGGCCACCACCAGCAAACCGCTGGTGTCCTTGTCCAGCCTGTGCACGATGCCGGCGCGCGGCACCTCGGCCAACTGCGGCGCGTAATGCAGCAGCGCGTTGAGCAATGTGCCTTCCCAGTTGCCGCTGCCCGGATGCACCACCAGTCCGACCGGCTTGTTGATCACCAGCAAGGCATCGTCTTCGTAAACGATGTCCAGCGAAATATCCTCGGCCAGGTACGGCTGATCGGCGGGATGGACTTGCGGAAGCACTTCCAGTGTTTCGCCGCCCCAGACCTTTTGCTTGGATGTGGCAAATTCACCGTCCACCCTGACCTGTTGCGCGGCGATCCATTCCTGCAAACGGCTTCGCGAATACTCGGGAAAGAATTTGACCAATGCCTGGTCCAGGCGCAGTCCGGCGTAATCATCCGGAACGATCAGATGCCGTGCACTGTCAGCCGCGCGCTGTTCATCAGCACTCAATGGATGCGCATCCGTGTCGGCTTTGCTTGCATTCCGGGCAAGCCCACGGGCCCCGCGGGTGGTATAATTGCGCAAATTAATTTCTGGATTTGTCATGCGCCCTATTTTAGCCGTATTCATGCTATTAACGTTAACTGCCTGCAGTTTGTTCGGTTCAAAGCCCGATGCCGATAACCCTGAGAAAACTGCTTCTGCCGAAGTCTTGTATAACAACGCCAAGAAAAGCCTCGACAAGAGCAACTTCGAGGAAGCCATCAAACAGCTCGAATCCCTGCAATCGCGTTATCCATACGGCCGCTACGCGCAACAGGCTCAGCTCGATATGGCTTACGCCTATTACCGGCAGAACGAGCCGGAATCGGCCATTTCCGCCGCCGACAGCTTTATCAAGCAATACCCCAACAATCCGCACGTGGATTATGCATACTATGTGAAAGGTTTGGCCAATTTCAATCCGGGTATCGGAGCTTTCGGACTGACTTTCGGGCAGGACCCCACCGAACGAGATCCCCAGGCGGAGCAGGATTCGTTTGCCGCCTTCAAGGATCTGGTATTGCGCTTCCCTTCCAGCAGCTACGCGCCGGATTCCAGATTGCGCATGCAGTATCTGCTCGACGCGCTGGCAAAATATGAAATTCATGTCGCCAAATACTACCTGCGCAGAGGCGCGGACATTGCTGCAGTTAACCGCGCCAAGGTAGTGTTGATGCAATATCCGAATACGCCCTCGATACAGGATGCGCTGCTGATACTGGTGCAAGGCTATGACGCTTTGGGCATGAACAAACTGCGCGACGATGCCCGGCGAGTGCTGGACTTGAATTTTCCCCGGGCCGCATCGGCGGCAAACAAGGTCAGCGCGAGCTCTCAATAGCGAGCCTGAAAGTCATGTTGTTTCGCTCCGACCTCCCATGATGAGTTTTCCATGAAATATTGCAGCCTGTGCGGTGCCCCGGTCGAACTGCGTATCCCGCCGGACGATAACCGCATGCGTCATGTGTGCACCGGCTGCGGCGAGGTGCATTACCAGAATCCAAAATTGATTGTCGGCGCCATTCCTGAATGGCAGGACAAAGTCCTGCTGTGCCGTCGTGCCATTGAACCTCGCCATGGTCTGTGGACACTTCCCGCCGGCTTCATGGAAAACGGCGAAACCACAGCCGAAGCTGCCACGCGTGAAACGCTGGAAGAAGCCAATGCGCGCATTGCAATCGGCGACCTTTATTCGATGTACAGCCTGCCCTATATCAATCAGGTGCATATACTGTTCCGCGCCAGACTGCTCGATCTGGAATTTGGTCCGGGACAGGAAAGCCTGGACGTCAAACTATTCAGTGAAGCGGAAATACCATGGGATGAAATCGCATTTCGCGCGGTTCGCTTCAGCCTTGAACATTACTTTGCCGAATGTCACAGCGGAAAATTCAGTTTCCATATCGGCGAGCTGGCACCGCCCGCTCCGAGCTGACAGCCGTTTTTTTCAACCGTCCAAGCACCCATATAATTCCAGCCAATTCACAGCAAAAAATAACATGAACGCCATAAGCACTATTATCATGATCGCTGCCGTTGCCTTGACCGGTTGCGCTTCGACCCGCGCCGGCAATCCGGCCGACCCGTTCGAACCGATCAACCGCGGCATCTACAAATTCAACGATACCGTTGACAAGGCTGTGATCAAGCCCGTCGCACGGGGATACAAAGCGGCAATGCCTACGGTTGGCAGAATCATGGTATCGAATTTCTTTTCGAATCTGGACGATGTCGCCGTCACCGCCAACGATTTGCTCCAATTCAAACTGGTTCAGGGTTTTTCCGACGGAACGCGTTTCGTCGTGAATTCCACCCTTGGTGCTTTCGGCCTGATTGACGTTGCATCAGTTGGCGGTTTGAAAAAACACGACGAAGATTTTGGTCAGACCATGGGGAAGTGGGGCATAGGCAACGGCCCATATCTCGTCTTGCCCATCTTGGGACCCAGTACGCTGCGTGACACTATCGGACTGTATGGCGACGGCTACGCCAGCCCGATGTACCAGATGAAAAACATGCAGACACGCAACCAGGCTTACCTGACCAGGGGAATCAACCGCCGTGCCGAATTCCTGGACCAGGAAAAAGTTCTGGATGAGGCTATGATCGATCCCTACCAGTTTATGCGGGACGCTTACCTGCTTCACCGCACAAGCCAGGTTTATGACGGCAACCCGCCGCGTCCAAAATACAATTACGATGACGATCAGGGCGATGATAATTCCCTGCCCTCCCCGGCACCAGGTACGCCTTCGGCACCTGCGGACAATCCGCCTCTGACCCCGCCCCGCTAGCCGTCACGGCAAAAGCCGTCACATTGCGGCTACCTGTCATTTCACTTATGATGCCTGGCACATCCAACTGGATATTTCCGTGCAATGCTGCAACTTTCCGTCTCAGTCATTTTCAAATAGTTTTTCCTAACCTTCAGGAGAAAATCATGAAAAATTACCGTCAAATTATTAAATTGTTATCCATGGCGCTTTTTGTGTCTGCCATCTCGGCATGCTCCAGCACGACCAAAGTCGAAAGCGACCTGGGGATCAAGGGCGCACCGGATTGGGTCAACAAAGGAACCAATATCCTCAGCGAGAAGGATGGCCGGCTATTCCACGGCGTAGGCTCCGCTTCCCCGATGGGCGATATGTCGCTGCAAAAGTCCGTTGCCGATGACCGGGCGCGTGCCGAAGTGGCGCGGGTCTTGTCGTCCTATATGGACGTGGTTTCCAACGACTACATGTCTTCAGCCAAGGCTGGCGGTGCCAATACCAACGAGGAAGCTGTCTCCCGCCAGATCAATGCCCTGACCAAAGTCAACCTGGCCGGTGCCAAAGTGATTGGCAACTGGCGCGACCCAAAAACCAACATCATTTATTCCATCGTCGAACTGGACATGAAACAGGTGAAAAGTACGCTGGCCGGGACCCAGAACATGAATGAAGACCTGAAGCGCTACATTGAATCCAGCGCCGATAACATTTTTGACCGCGTCGCAAAAGAGAAAAAATAATCCGCTTCAGACCAATGACACCCCGGCCGTATTGACATCGATGGCGCAAGCGATGGCCTTTGCCGCTGTTCAGCAACAGTAACTTGCAAAATACGCAACTCCTGCCTGATCCAGCGCTCGATACACAACGCCACTTGGAGATGACCATGAAACTCTCTGCCTTTGCCGCATTTGCATTCGCACTCTCGCTCCTGTCGGGTTGCGCCAGCAGCAAGCCAACCACACCCGACTGGATCACCGGCGATAGCGCCCGGTTCAATAGCGCGCAATATCTGATCGGACGCGGACAGGCGCCCACGCAGGAAGAGGCCAAGGATCGTGCCCGTGCCGATGTGGCCAAAATATTCCAGGTGGCAGTGGTCGCAAGCAGCGAAGACCTGCAGCGCTCCAAATCCGGTCCCACCGGTACGCCGCAATATGAACAACAAGCCACGCGCAGCATCAGCACACGAACCGACCAGATCATACGCGGCATCCAGATCGCCGAGCTGTGGCAGGACCCCGCCACCAAAAGCTATTACGCGCTGGCCGTTTTGCCCCGTTTGCAGACCGCTGCCAGCCTGCGCCAGCAAATCAGCCAGCTGGATGAGGCTACCGCCGACCATATCGAGCAGTCACGTCAAAACAGCGACCTGTTCCTGAAGATTGCCGCTGCCGGCCAGGCCGTGGAGACCGAGCGGGAACACGAGTCATTACAGAAATCCCTGCAAATAGTGGACCCCACCGGGCGCGGAACCGCATCCAAATGGAATAGCGCAAAACTGCAAAGCGATCTCGACGAGTTGCTGAAGCGGGTGAGGATAGCACCACAGGTTGCGGCGGATTCCACACCCGGCCTGGCTGAAGTGCTGGCCGGCGCGCTGGCCAATGCCGGCTTCATGATCGAAACCGGCCAGCATCCGGATTTCGTGTTGCAGGCGCGGATGGAAATGACTGATCTGGGATTACAGCAAGGTTGGTACTGGCAACGCGGGGTTCTGGAAATCTCCTTGTCGGAGACGGCCACGGGCCGTGTACGCGGCACCAGGCGGTGGACTGTCAAGAGCAGTGCCGCCGACAGGGAAAGCGCGGTGCAGCGCGCCATGAACCAGGTTGATGCTATCCTGAAGAAGGAACTGCGGGCAGCTATCATCGATATGGCCAACAGCCATTGACGCTGCCGCTTGAAGCGCCCTGTTCAAGTGCTTTTGATGTTCAGGGTGCGTTGGCAAACGTTATTTTGCAGCCGTTGATTTACTCAGGTAATAATCAGACACGAACACCTTCCGCCCCGCAACCACCCTGACCGCATCATAATCCCTGATGGCAAGAACATTTCCGGAGTCATCGTAGTAGGTGACCTTGAGATCATGCTTGCCCGGCGGCAAAGCCAGGCGCGCCATCAGGATATTCCCCGGCAACAACGACCAGCTTCGGGTATCGGCCCGTTCCGAGACGATGGCGCCCACATCAGTCACGATGCTCAACAACAGCGCGCCGGATCCGTTATCCCCATTCTGATTTTTGACTTTTCTCGCCATGGCGTTCTTCAACACCATACGCGCCACTGCCCGTGCGGTAATGGCCGGCAGCCGATCCTCCAGACTTTTCCTGGCGATGGCATTGACATCATCGACCAATTCGGAAGGCGCCGACCCGGAACCCTCGTTCAATTCGAAACGGGCCACCGGCACCGGACGCTGAACAAAGCTCGGCACGGCCACGCTCAAAATCGCCGCGCCATTTTGCGGGTCAGGGTTGACGATTCTGAGGATGCTTTCAGCCAAAGTCGGTCCCAGTCCGTCGTGCAGGATGAAAACCACTTCGCCATTATCGGGCAAGTCCGAGGATTGCATTGCAATACCGGCCGATTTCTTTGCAGGAGCGAAATGTTCCTTTGCTCGCGGGTTCTCGAGCCTGTCCAGGTCGGCCTTGAGATCTGCCGGAACGCCAAATCCGGTAATCTTGCTCTGCGCCCGATATCCATCAACCGCCTTGCGGTAATCGATACGCGCCGCGTCGCTTTCGCCCGCTTCCTCGTATACCATGCCGTTCAGATAGCGCACGAATGCGCCGGAAAGATATGCCGCAGACGGGTCTTTTTCGGCGATCAGGCGCTGCTTTATATCGAACTGCCTGGCTTCCACTGCCGCGTCATCGACATTACCGGACTGCAGATAATTAAGTTCCTTGAATGCATAGATCAGCAACTGCTCGTTGCCCGTACCTTCATAAGCCTTCACGGTGTCATTCACCACCACCGAACCGGTTTGTTCAGACACGCTGATCGCACTGAGATAATCCATCAGGCGCTTGGCTGATTCGAATTCCTGATTGGAAGCGGCATAGTCTCCCTGAAGACGGAGCAAAGTGCCTTTGTTGAGGTAATACAGCATCCGGTCGGCACCGTTGAGCTTCAACTCATCAAGCGATTTGAGAGCACCGGACAAATTTCGGTCGCTGGTTTCATGTTCAACCTTGGCTATGCCGACACTATAAGTGGCGCAACCCGGCAGGACAAAAACCGCCAACAAAACCAGCAGCCCGAAGAGCTGCCGGTTCAGCCCATCACAACCGAAGACGCGACTTGGTGTTATCGCCATCCCTGCTAGCGGAACTTGGCATTTTTGATATCTTTCTTCAATTTTTTCTGGCCGGTCCAAACTATGCGATTGTCGGCAAGACTGACCAATGTAAGATCAACCTGATAAAAACGAATCTGCTCACTGTCTGACGCATCGATAATGGTGTTGATCGTGCCCATCAACATGTAATCGGCACCGGCTTCCTTGCCCATCTCTTTGCGGGTGGCTTCCGCGGCGTTGAGATCCATATCAGCCCGCTCTTCGCGTATATCTCCGCGCTCGCTCCGCGATGCAACCACATCGACGCGGCCGGAATTGACAAAGGCACGTTCAAGGTCGTTTACAAATGTATTGGTGTTGATGTGTTCCTGCGAAAGGTTACGAATGTTGCCGATGATGACCACCGGGGTTTTCCTTAAGGACAGGCTGTAGCGATCGATCCAGCCCGCGGAAAGAGAATCGCGAATCATCTCCTCGGACACCAGACGTGAGTCTGTGTCGTTCCAGGTACCGGAAATATCCCTTACTTGATTTACATCTATTCGTTTTACTTCAGTCGAACAACCCGCCAGGATCAGGGCAGCCACAACAGTTGCCGCCATGATCCAAACACTTTTCTTCATTGCCATAATGCCTCCACGATATTCAAGCGGAACCTCTGTCAGATTGCCCGGTTATTATAGTCACAATGGCCAAGCAAAAAACAATAATTCAGAAATTTTCAAGATGTTTTCCATGCACGTTATCGTTGCTGAACCCGGCGGCAAGGCAGGCAATTCGGGGGATGTTTAAATAATTTCTAACTTTGCCCGCTGCGCAATGCTGCGATACGCTCATCAAGCGGCGGATGTGTCATGAAAATTTTTGCGAAGGCATGGCCACCGGAAATGCCGAAGGCAGCCATCTTTTCCGGCAAGCTGGCCTGTTCATGGTTGATCTTCAAACGCTCGAGTGCCGCAATCATTTTTTCCCGCCCCGCCAGTTTTGCGCCGCCCGCATCGGCACGGAATTCACGCTGGCGCGAGAACCACATCACGATGATACTGGCCAGCACACCCAGCACCAGTTGCGCCGCAATTTCCGCTACGAAGGCGCCGATGCCGATACCATTCCGGCCATCGTTCTTGAGCAACACGCGATCCACGAAGAATCCGAACAGTTTGGCAAAAAATATTACAAAAGTATTCACCACACCCTGAATCAGAGCGAGGGTCACCATGTCGCCATTGGCGACGTGGCTGATCTCGTGTCCGAGCACCGCTTCCGCTTCTTCCCTGCTCATGCTGTGCAACAGACCGGTGCTCACCGCAACCAGTGCATCGTTGCGATTCCAGCCGGTTGCAAAAGCATTCACATCCGGCGCGTCATAAATCGCAACCTCCGGCATTCCGATACCGGCAGACTGGGCATGCCGACGCACCGTTTCAACCAGCCATCGTTCCGTTGGATCGACCGGATTTTCGATGACTTGCGCGCCGACCATGCGCTTTGCCGACCACTTGGACATGGCCAGCGAAACCAGCGAACCGGCAAAGCCGATCACTGCGGACAAAACCAGCAGCGCGCTGAAATTGATACCACCGGCCTGGTCCAGCCAGCGATCCACGCCCAATAATCTCAGCGTGATGTTGATCACAAACACCACAGCCAGGTTGGTTAAAACAAACAGGAAAATCCGCTTCATGAATCTTTTGCCTCCATTTTTAAAGTGGTATTGGTATGTCTTCCATTGCGGCCATTTCGTGCCGTGAACGTTGGGGATACACCCGCGGATTTCAAGAGTAGCGTCGCGGTGGTAAACTCACGCCGGTTCGATATTAAAACGGAAGTTAAGTTGCAGCAATTGCTCAATAATCCAGCTGTACAAGCCGGCCTGGCCCCCTTCCTGGTTGCGTTGATTACGGCTGCACTATTCCAGCGTGTCAAATTGAGCGGCTTGGCCATCATCGCCGGATTTGCCGTCACCGTATATCTTGCCAGCGACTTCACCATCGAACCATTCACCGCCGCAAGAAAAATCGTCCTGCTGGGATTGATCAGCGCAGCGCTCGCCCTGTTGCTCACCTTGTTGAATTTACGCCGGTTTGATTCGCTGCTTCCTGTGCTCGGCGGGGCGGCTGCCATCTGGACGGTGCAGCGTATCCTCCAGCAACAACCACTTCAGGCTGCATTGGTTTGGGGCGCGGGTTGCGCAGCCTATGTCGCAATTCTGGTATGGGGCATGGACAAACTGTCGGACAAGGAACCGCTGCGCGCTGCCGGCGCTGCCAGCGCGCTGGGCATCGGCACCGGCGGCGCGGCCCTGGTCGGCGCTTCCGCCTTGCTTGGCCAGTTCGGCCTGGCGCTTGGCTCTGCCGCTGGCGCGCACTTGTTGATTCAGATGATAGTCAACAAAGCGCTCCCGACCGGACGCACATTCACTTTTCCGCTCGCGGTGATTGCCGGACTGACCGGTTGCGTAGCCGTGCTGAGTGCGCAACTTCCATGGTATGCGCTGCCCATCCTTGCCGCTATCCCCTTTGCAGCCTGGTTGGCGCCGCTGCCCAGACTGTCAGTCCGGATGCAAAGCCTGCTGCTCTCCATACTGACATTCGCCTTCGCGGTTGGCGCGATTTACGTGACATGGCGGGTGGCGGGTGACGTGCCATTCTAGTGCCGTAACTTTTCCGTAAATTTTTTCGTGTGACATCTGGCGCAGCATAACTTCGGCCTGAGCCAGCCACCCCCCGATTCCGTCCGGTTTTCTTCTCTCACCCGCATGGACGAGCCAGATCGGGCCAACCATGAGTGCTCGCTCATGACAATATGGCAGCCCGCCACAACAAGTGCAGACGCACGCCAAAAGATTTATGATGGACAAGTCTTTTACAGGAGTCCCGCCATGAAAGCACCCGTTCGCATCACCATCACCGGCGCAGCAGGACAGATCGGCTACGCGACACTTTTCCGGATCGCCAATGGCGACATGCTGGGACACGAGCAGCCTATCATCCTGCAATTGCTGGATTTGCCGCAAGCGCAGCCCATGTTACGCGGCGTGGCTATGGAGCTGGAGGATTGCGCCTTCCCGCTGCTGCAACAAATCATCATCACCGATGATCCAAAAGTCGCTTTCAGGGATACCGAGATCGCCATGCTGATAGGCGCGCGGCCACGCGGCAAGGGCATGGAGCGCAAGGATTTGATCGAGGCAAACGGCGCGATTTTTTCCGTGCAGGGCAAGCTGCTCAACGAATATGCTGCCCGCCACGTCAAGGTACTGGTGGTAGGCAACCCCGCCAACACCAACGCGCTGATCGCGATGAGGAACGCACCCGACCTGGATCCGCGCAACTTCACCGCGATGATGCGACTCGACCACAACCGCGCGATCGCTCAAGTCGCGCTCAAGCTGTTCCAGCCGGTCCGCGACATCAAAAAGATGATCGTCTGGGGCAACCACTCCGGCACACAATATCCGGATCTCGACCACGCAGAGATCCGCGGCCGTCTGGTACGAGAGCTCCTGCCTGAACAGGAATGGGTGGAACGCGAATTCATCCCCACCGTGCAAAAGCGCGGTGCGGCAGTGATTGAAGCGCGCGGCTTGTCCAGCGCGGCGAGCGCTGCCAATTCTGCCGTCTCGCACGTGCACGACTGGATGCTCAGCTCGCACCACAACGACTGGGTGACCATGAGCGTTCCGTCTGATGGCAGTTATGGCATTCCGGAGGGCGTGATCTACGGTTTCCCCGTCACCTGCAAAAACGGGCACTACAAGATCGTTCAGGGGCTGTCCGTCAGCGCGCTTGGACACAAACACATGGAAGAAAGCCACAAAGAACTGATCGAGGAACGCGACCATGTGAAACATTTGCTGGGATAAACGCGCGCACCTTTTTCAAGGATTTCATTCAGTCAGCCAAAAAAGGTGTCCACAATGCCGTTTTAATGTTTCTGAACAGCGGTGTGGATATAGATACAAGCGATGAGTACGGCTGGACACCGCTGATGATTCCGACCTCTTTAAAGGCAAGGAAATCAGGTCCTTGCTCAGTTCAAAATCCTGATGCATCTATTGGCAAAACTGCCAACCATCCCACCAGGCAACCGAAATCGGTTGCCTGGTGGTTGGTTATAGTCGAGACACTACATCATTCTTGATTATTGCCTTGCCTCACCAGCAATCAGTTCGATGTTTGCCGGCAAAATTCGTCGATGAAAAACAAGAAAGTTCAGTTCGAAGACTTTCAGTCGCCTGAACCATCACTCTTATCAACGTTTCCCGCCACCGCCTGGTCCCATTCCACCGCCTGGTCCCATTCCACCGCCTGGTCCCATTCCACCGCCCGGTCCCATTCCACCGCCCGGCCCCATTCCGCCTCTTGCCGGAGGAGCGTCTGGAAGAGTCACGCCGCGTTCCTTGGCGCGCGCTTTCATGCGCTCGTGGTGTTCTGCACGGATTTGCTCGCGTTCCTGCAAGGTTTTGGCAGAACGCATACGGGCACGATATTCGTTACGCTCTTGCTGTGTCATCAATTGGCTGCCGTATATCCTGTCCCGCGTTCGGGTTTGGTCCTGGGTCTTATCCTGAATTTGATCCCTGGTTTGGTCACGATCTTGTAGTCGAGTGCGATCTTGATCCGCTGCCAAAGCAATGCCAGAAGTAAAAACAAATATGCCAGTCAATGCAGATGTCATCAAAGTTTTTTTAAACATGATTACCTCCTTAAAATTGAAGTTGTATTGATACTTCAGTGCAACCAAAACAACCTCTTGTTTGATAGCACTTAAACTTTCCAAAACGAACCTGTCACATGAATTCTCTTTACATGGAAATAATTATCAACTAATTTTTTCACTACCACACCGCCACAAACAGCAGGGTTGAGTTGAGATTTCAACGCCTGCCATGTAATTCTCACATGCTTCAGCATAGATAATTATTGCAAATTTGTATGTGACATTAGTCACACAGCACAACACTGAACACCTGACTGTTCCGGATTCGAAGTAACAACTTGGTCCCACGAATTTTATTAAATTCAGGATAGGCTGCTCTACAGTTATTTCGCTTCAACCTCTGCTCTCTTATCCAGTATGCCTAACGCAGCCCCTGATAGTTACTATCCTCTTGATTCTGCCGTAACAAGCCTCATTTAGTATTTAATTGCAAATATGGAGTTAGTTATGTCCACAATCCGCCCGCCTGCCGTTGCAGGCATGTTCTATCCCGCCGAAGCACAGCAACTTGCGCATGACGTGCAGCAGTATCTGGCCGAAGCAAGCCCGTTTGATCTGATTCCAAAAGCGCTGATCGTGCCGCATGCCGGATATATTTATTCAGGCGCGATCGCCGCCACGGCTTATGCCACGCTTCAACCTGTCGCCTCACGCATCCGTCGCGTGGTGCTGCTGGGCCCCACACATCGCGTCGCGGTGCGCGGTTTGGCGCTGCCCGGCGTGGATGCGTTCGATACCCCTCTGGGCCGCGTGGCGCTGGACACAGCCGGCGCGCGCGCCATCGCACATCTGCCGCAGGTCGGCATCAGCGCCCATGCGCACGCGCTGGAGCATTCGCTGGAAGTGCAACTGCCGTTCCTGCAAAGCGTATTGACTGATTTCACTTTGCTGCCGCTGGCAGTCGGCATGGCTACCGCCGAGGAAGTGGCCGAGGTGCTGGATGCCGTATGGGGCGGCGAGGAGACCCTGATCGTGATCAGTTCCGACCTGTCGCACTATTTGCCCTACGCCACAGCGCAGCGTGTGGACAAGGAGACCGCGCAATCCATCCTGAAACTGCGGCAGCCAATTCCGCATGACCAAGCCTGCGGCGGCACGCCGATCAGCGGTCTGATCGTCGCGGCGAAAAAGCACAACTTGGCACCTCATTTGCTCGATTTGCGAAACTCTGGCGACACAGCGGGGTCTCATACACAAGTGGTGGGGTATGCCGCGTTTGCATTTACCCCTGCAACATAATTTCCAGGAGATGAAGATGTCAGATCAACGAGGTGAAGTATTACTGCCGATTGCGCGCGCCGCGATTGCGCGCGTGTTGAACGTACCGCACACAGCGGATGAATCGGCGCCGTGGCTTGCCGAGCATGGTGCGTGTTTCGTCACACTCACTCAAGATGGTGAATTGCGCGGCTGCATCGGCTCGCTGCAAGCTCACCAGCCATTGCTTGCCGACGTAAAAGGCAATGCCGTGTCCGCCGCGCTGCGAGATCCGCGCTTTACGCCGTTGAGCTTCGAAGAACTCGACATCACCACGGTCGAGATTTCGCTGCTCTCGAGCCCACAGGCGATGGAAGTCCGGGACGAGGCCGATGCGCTGGCGCAATTGCGCCCCGGCGTGGACGGCATCATTTTTGAATACGGCAGGTATCGCAGCACATTTTTACCCCAGGTTTGGGAAAGCCTCGCGCAACCGCGCGATTTTCTGGGGATGCTCAGACGCAAGGCCGGGCTGCCCGATGACTTCTGGGCTCAAGACGTTAAACTGTCGCGCTATAGCGTGACCAAATGGAGCGAGAAAGAATACCAGCATGGATGAAGCTATCAGCATCGCCGAACGGTATCCGGCCAAGTACTGGCACAAGCTGGATGACGGGCGCATCCAGTGCGACCTGTGCCCGCGCGACTGCAAGCTGCACGAAGGCCAGCGCGGCGCATGCTTCGTGCGCGGGCGCGTTGATGACGCGATGGTCCTGACCACCTACGGGCGCTCCTCGGGTTTCTGCGTCGACCCGATCGAGAAAAAACCGCTCAACCATTTTTATCCGGGCAGCAGTATCCTGTCGTTCGGCACCGCCGGCTGCAATCTCGCCTGCAAATTCTGCCAGAACTGGGACATCTCGAAATCGCGCAGTTTCGACAAGCTCGCCGACCAGGCCACGCCGGAGGCCATCGCGCGCACCGCCGAGCGGCTGGACTGCAAGAGCGTCGCGTTCACCTACAACGACCCGGTGATCTTTGCCGAATATGCAATGGACGTGGCCGACGCCTGCCACGAGCGCGGCGTCAAGACAGTCGCCGTCACGGCGGGCTATATACACGACCTGCCGCGCCGCGAGTTCTTTGCGAAGATGGACGCGGCCAACGTCGACCTGAAGGCGTTCACCGACGAGTTCTATGTCAAGCAGACCGGCTCGCATCTGCAGCCGGTGCTGGACACCCTGAAATATCTGCGCCAGGAAACCAAGGTATGGGTGGAGATCACCACACTGCTGATCCCCGGCCTCAACGACTCGGCCCACGAAATCGGCAAGATGAGCGAATGGATCGCAAAGGAACTCGGCGTGGACGTGCCGCTGCACTTCACCGCATTCCACCCGGACTACAAGATGACCGGCATCCCCGGCACCCCGGCGAAAACACTGACCCAGGCACGGCAGATCGCCCACTCAGCAGGACTGCAGCACGTCTATACCGGCAATGTGCACGACCTTTCCGGCGGCACCACGCACTGCCCGGGCTGTCAGCAATCGCTGATCGTGCGCGACTGGCACGAGATCCGCGATTACACACTCGACGCAAAAGGCAATTGTCCGCAGTGCGGCACGGCGCTGGCCGGACATTTCGGGCAGTTCGACAAACAGTTTGGACGGCAACGCATTCCAATCGTGATGGGAGGATCAACATGAGCACCATACATATTCCGGCGGGCAACATTGAACTCGATGGCGAACTGGTGTTGCCTCCATCCGCAAAAGGCGTCGTGCTGTTCGCCCACGGTAGTGGCAGCAGCCGTTTCAGTCCGCGCAACACCTATGTCGCCGAAGTTCTGCAACAACGCGGCATAGGCACGCTGCTGTTCGATCTACTGACAAAAGTGGAGGATCAGGTTTACGAGACCCGCTTCGACATTGCGCTGCTCACAACACGCCTGGTCGCGGCGACCGAATGGCTGCAAAAAGATTCCAAGACCCAAGATTTGAGACTGGGATATTTCGGCGCCAGCACCGGTGCGGCCGCAGCGTTACAGGCCGCGGCAATGATGGGAAATAAAATCTCGGCAGTGGTATCGCGCGGCGGACGACCCGACCTCGCCGGAGCAGCCGCTCTGCGCCGGGTGACTGCACCTACCCTGCTCATCGTCGGCGGTGCGGACTACGAAGTGATCGAACTGAACCGGCAGGCGGAGACGTTGCTGAACTGCAAGAAAAAACTCCTGCTGATCCCCGGCGCGACACATTTATTCGAAGAGCCCGGCACGCTGCAACAAGCGGCGCGCAGCGCAGCAGACTGGTTTGTGCAGCATCTATAGAACCATACGGGATTAATAAATGTGATGACGTCCCTTTGCTTACGCAACGTCCGTAATGACACTTGGCAGAACGTTATGCCAAGTTACGATACTACCACCCTAACCATACAAGCAGCACTTGGTGAAATGCCGCTGACGACACAGCCGCAGGTCGCCCTATTTCATATTCACTGGGTCTGGCGCTGTTTTAGCAAGGCCTCAAACTGCGCTACCGGCAGCGGTTTGCTGAACAGATACCCTTGGTAGTGATGACAGCCATATAAAGAAAGCAGTTGCCGCTGCTCTTCCGTCTCCACCCCTTCGGCGATGACGTTCAGGTTAAGGCTGTGCGCCATCGCAATGATGGTTTGCACAATCGCGTTGTCGCTTTTGGCAGTCATGTCGCGTACGAAGGACATATCGATTTTGAGCTGATCCAGCGGTAGCCGGTTCAGGTATTGCAAGGATGAATAACCGGTGCCAAAGTCATCCATCGAGAACTGGATACCGGCTTCTTTCAATGTGTTCATGGTTGCAATAATTTTTTCGATATCATCCACCAGCATGCTTTCAGTCAGTTCCAGCTTGAGACGTGTCGGGTTGATGCCACAGTGTTGCACGACAGCCTGCACCTGATCCGCAAAACCAGCCTGGCGAAATTGCTTGGCGCTCACGTTCACGGCCAGGACAAGATCGCGGGTGAGGACATCCTGTTCCCATACCTTGAGTCGGGCGCAAGCCGTTTCCAGCACCCAAAGACCGATGTGCAGTATCAGCCCGGTCTCTTCGGCCAGCGGAATGAATTGGGCGGGTGACACAAAACCGCGTTCAGGGTGGTTCCAGCGGATCAAGGTCTCCGCTCCCAAGGGTCGATTCAATTCGTCCACCTGGATCTGGTAATACAACTGGAACTGCTGATACTCAAGCGCCTTGGCTAAATCGCTTTCGAGGGCTGCGTGGGCATCTACGGCGGTCTGCATCTGCGGATCGAAGAAGCGCAGGGTGTTGCGTCCCGCCTGCTTGGCTTTATACATGGCGATGTCGGCTTGTTTCATCAGCTCTTCTATCGCAGCTTGCTGGCCATTGAACAAAGTGGCACCGATGCTCGGAGTACAGCGATATTCGTGCGTGCCAAGCCGGAAAGTCTGGTTAAGCGCAGCCATTACTTTCTCGGTGATGGCTTCCGTCTGTGCCGCCGCTTCAAGCGCCTGCCCGCTCAGGTTTTCGAGCACCACCATGAATTCGTCACCACCCAGGCGGGATACGGTGTCTGTTTTACGCACACAGGAGGTCAGGCGTTGGGCGACCTGTTGCAGCAGCAGGTCTCCAACATCATGTCCAAGCGTGTCATTGAGGGACTTGAAATTGTCCAGGTCAATGAACAGCAGCGCACCTTGTTTGCCGGTTCGCGCGCTGGATGCCAATGCATGTCCAAGCCGATCCATGAGCAAGCGCCGGTTGGGAAGACCCGTGAGCGGATCGTAGAACGCAAGATGCTGAATTTTTTCATCTGCTGCCTTGCGTTCCGTGATGTCGATATGCGATCCGACATAATGCGTGGTGACCCCGTCATCTCCCTTAACGGCAGTGATGGTGAGCCATTTTGGATAGATCTCACCATTCTTGCGTCGATCCCAGATTTCTCCCTGCCATGTTCCGGTGTGTTTGATGGTTTCCCACATGTCGCGATAGAAGTCCGCATTATGGCGGCCGGACTTGAGCAGACGGGGTGTCTTGCCAACGATTTCCTCAGCCGTATAACCCGCTGTATCGATAAAGGCTTGATTGACCCGCAGGATCACCCCTTCGGCATCGGTGATCATCAAACTTTCCTGCGATTCGAAAGCTGTGGCAGCGATGCGAAGCTCGGCCTCGGCCTGCTTGCGCTCGGTGATGTCATGAATGATCGAAAAAAACAGGCTCTTGCCCATGTAATTCACGGTTGAAATATGTGATTCGACCGCACGAACGGCACCGTTGGCCAAACGATGATCAAAGCAAAATGTATTCCGCTCCCCAATAATTGCTTGCTGCCTTAGTTGCCGGATTTCCGACTCGGGCTGCGCATTGATGCGGCTTACGTTCATGCCACGCAAACTTTCCAGTGGGTAACCATAAAACTGCGCTGCCGCAGGGTTGGCATCAACAATGATGCGAGATTGATGATCGATCAATAACATGACGGCATTATGCCGCTCGAACAACTGGCGAAAATGCGCTTCACTTTCCCGCAACGCACGGATGGTTTTCTCGTTTTCCAACAACATTGTTTCTATCTCATCGGCAGGATGTCGCACTGGATTTTCAAGCGCATTCGCTGTTTTGGACAGGATAAAGTCTGGTTCCTGGGTACTCGCGACGTGTTCGGTGCGATTCATCAGTGCCTGAATGATTCTGTTCAGACGCGCGATTTCGGCATGCAAGGCATGCTGGCTTGTTTCCTGCTGATCAGGGGTAGTACCGTCGGTGCAGCCAGTAAGGTTCTGATTGTGAATTTGCATGTGTATTTGGAGTACGCCAATATTGCGTGAATTCTAAACCAAGCCACAAATTTCGGAGATTGTTCGTATCCGGCATCCGTGTTATACAAAAATTATGCTTCTCGCTTGCGGACACTCCGATCGAAACTGGATATTGAATGACTGCCTGTGTCACATTACCGCATTTCGCCGGTATCTGCTAATAGCATTTGGCCGTCATTGACAATGGAGTGCAAACGCTAAAGCATCACTCAGCCTCCCAGCAGTGCAATCACTTCCTCGTCGTTCACCTGCGCAAAAGACTGATAGAACCCGGCTACCGCATACCAAGTACCGTAGTCAATTGTTCGAATCCGTCAAGCGCTCTCCATTTGCGTAAATCATTATTGATATTTATTCCAATAATCTTTTTTGCGCTTAAGCATTCCTTAAGCTTTGCCTTCTATCTTGCACACCTCGCTGTTCAATTCAGGAGATTAAAAATGCTTCGTAAATTTTATGCGCCCGGTTTGGCGCTTATGGCAGTTGCTGGATTTGCAACGCAACCCGCTTTTGCGGAAACACCTGACGAGATACTGGCTTCCATCCGGAAGGAAGTGGCCGGCACTTCCGGATTTCAGGGATTCTCAGCCGCGCATGGGGAGAGTTTTTTCAGGGCAAAGCATGGCAACGAATTGAGTTGCACTTCATGCCACACCGAAAATCCCGCCGGGCCGGGAAAACATAACAAGACCGGCAAGACCATCAAACCGCTCGCCCCGTCCGCCAATGCGGAGCGGTTCACCAGCCGGAAAAAAGTGGACAAATGGTTCAAACGCAATTGCAACGATGTGCTGGATCGTGTTTGCACAGCGCAGGAACAGGGCGACGTGATTACCTACCTGCTTACCGTTAAAAATTAAGGAGACTGCCATGTCGGTTCATAATCAAATTTTTTTACAGATCTTTGCTGTTACCTTGCTGGCGATGGGCATCACGATATCTGCCGCGCATGCCGATGATGATCGCGATGAAAGATACGCTGATAAGCCCGGTGAACGCTATGGTGAAGGATACAGCAGCAAATATGGCGGCGAAAACCGCGGCAAACCGATCCAGCCCGTGCAAACCAACGCAAAGTTTCAACAGGAATGTTCCAGCTGCCACATCGCCTATGCACCGGGGCTGTTGCCCGCCGAATCGTGGCGCAAGATCATGGCCGGGCTCGACAAGCATTTCGGCTCGGACGCGTCGCTGGATGCCCGGGACAGCCGGGAGATCACCGATTTCCTGGTGAGCAACGCCTCCACTCGCTGGAGCGCTTCGACAGCACCATTACGCATAACCGAATCCTCATGGTTCAGGAGCAAGCACGACAGCCACGAGATATCTCCGGCAGTATGGAAAAGTCCGCAGGTGAAAAGTCCCGCCAATTGCGCGGCTTGCCATAGAACGGCGGAGCGCGGCGATTTCAGTGAACGCAATATCAAAATGCCACTATAAAAGGAGATCATCATGAGTCAACGTATCTTGGTATGGGACGTGCCGACGCGGGTTTTTCACTGGCTGCTGGCGCTGTCATTTTCCGGCGCATACCTGACTTCTGAATCGGAGCGTTACCGGGATATTCATGTGGTGCTTGGCTACACCCTGCTGGGTCTGGTTGCATTCAGGTTGCTGTGGGGCTTTTTCGGCACGCGCTACGCGCGGTTTCGCTCTTTCCTGTTCAAACCCCGCGAAATTGCGGCTTATTTATTCTCGCTGTTCAAAGGCAAGCCCGCGCACTATGTGGGGCACAATCCGGCCGGGAGCGTAGCAATCTGGCTGCTGCTTGCGCTGGGCATCTCATCCGGCGTGACCGGCGTGATGTTGTTCCAGGATATAGGCGGCGATGCGTTGGAAGAGCTGCACGAGTTCACGTCCAATGCCATGCTGGCTGTGGTTCTGATCCACATCGCCGGGGTGGTAGTAAGCAGTTTTCTGCATCGCGAGAATCTGGTGCGTTCAATGATTACCGGCTTCAAGCGGGTGCCCGGACAAAAGTTTTTCACGGCTGCCGGACCGAATCAGGGTATCCGTCGCTCATATCTCTGGCTGGGTGTCATAATGCTCGCCGCTGTCGTGACATTCTGGGTGGATTATCCGGCCACCGGCCTTATGACGCCGGGCGCGGATGCGGCGCAGGCCCGGCTGCACGATGACGATTGATTGACATTTATTCACGGGTGGACGATGCGAGTGCTGGTAGTCGAAGATGACGCTCTGTTGGGCGATGCGATTCAGGCTGGCTTGAAGCAGTCCGGCTACGCCGTGGACTGGATGCAAGACGGTGTTTCGGCAGAACAGGCGCTGGCCACCGAGCCTTATGCCGCGGTGGTACTGGATCTGGGCCTGCCGCGTCTTTCCGGGCTGGAGGTGCTGCGCCATCTGCGCAGCCGCAATGTCCAGAAAAACATACATATACCGGTGCTGATCCTGACCGCGATGGATACGGTGGATGACCGCATCAAGGGGCTGGATGCCGGCGCGGACGACTATCTGGTCAAGCCGTTCGACATGGGTGAGCTGGCGGCGCGCTTGCGCGCGCTGATTCGCCGCGCCGGCGGGCAGCCCGAACCCCTGTTGCAGGTTGCCGGTGTCAAACTCGATCCCGCCGCCCATCGCGTGCTGTATCAGGACAAACCGGTTGAGCTTTCGGCCAGGGAATTTTCTGTGCTGCACGCCCTGATGCTCAACGCGGGAAAAGTGCTGTCGCGCACCCAGCTTGAAGAGCAGCTTTACGCCTGGGGCGATGAGATCGAGAGCAATGCGGTAGAAGTGCATATCCATCATCTGCGCCGCAAGCTTTTCCCGGCGCTGGTCGAAACCATACGCGGCATAGGCTACCTGATGCCGCGCGACAAGGCCACCTGAAATGTGGCGCCGCGCTTCACTCAAACAAAGGCTGCTTGCACTGACATTGGCCGCAATCACGCTGGTCTGGCTCGGCACGACCGCCTTTACCTACCAGGATGCGAGGAAAGAGTTCGACGAGGTGCTGGATGCTCATCTGGCGCAAGCCGCCGCACTGCTGGTCATCCAGGCATCGCACGATCTTGACGAGCTCGAAACCGAGCATGCGCCGCTGCTGCACAAATATGCCCGGCGCGTCGCGTTTCAGATATGGGAGAAAGGAAACCGGCTGCGCCTGCATTCCGCCAATGCCCCGCAACAACCGCTGGCAAATAACGAGCCTGGCTTCAGCGACAACACCATCGACGGTACACGCTGGCGCGTATTCAGCACATGGGATGACTCCGGCGAATATCTGATCCATGTGGCAGAACGCACCGACGTGCGCGACGAGCTGGCGGACGGCATCGCGGGCAACCTGTTGCGGCCGCTGTGGTTTTCCCTTCCGTTGCTGGCGTTGCTACTGTGGATCGCGGTAATGCGCGGGTTGCGCCCGCTGGACAAACTGGCCAGCGAAGTGGAACAGCGCGAACCGGACAATCTTGCCGCGCTGGATGCATCATCCGCACCGCGCGAAGTGGTGCCGCTGATCGAGCGGCTCAACCGGCTGTTCGCACGCATCGATGCCTCCATGCAAAAAGAGCGGCGCTTTACCGCAGACGCCGCGCATGAATTGCGCACCCCTGTGGCCGCAATCAAGGCACAGGCGCAAGTGGCGCGTGCCGCTACCGGAGAGCCGGAACGAACCCATGCGCTCGATAACGCGATTCTGGGCTGTGACCGGGCCGCCCACCTGATCGAGCAGTTACTGACACTGACGCGGGTGGATACGCTTGGCGGCGGTATGGCAGAGCCGTGCCAACTCAGGGCTATCGCCACCGAGGTGATTGCCGCACTTGCACCTGCCGCGCTGGAAAAGGGTGTGCAACTCGAATTGCTGGCGGACGATGCCGGTAACGTGCCGGAGGTACGCGGCAATCCGGAACTGTTGCGCATGCTGATGCGCAATTTGCTCGACAATTCGATACAACATACCTCGCCCGGAACGTCGGTTCAGGTAGGTATCACCCGTGAGTCCGGGGATATCTGTTTATCGGTGAGCGATAACGGGCCGGGCATCCCGGAACAGGAAAGGGCCAAGGTGCTGGAGCGGTTTTACCGCCCGTTGGGAACTCAAGCCAGCGGTAGCGGCCTGGGGTTGTCCATCGTGAAACGGATTGCCGAGGCGCATGGCGCAACATTGCAGATGCAGCCGATGGGCTCAGAACAGGGATTGCGAGTCACGGTACACTTCAAGTCCTGATGCGGCTTTAAGCAGCGGGACTGTCCCGGACGACAGCCCACTCACCCGATAAAACGAATCCGGTAAATACACTCTTCGGTAACGGTTAGGAAACCGCTCCTAACAGCGCTATCACTTCCTCGTCGCTCACCTGCGGAAAAGACTGATAAAACTGTCCCACCGCATGGAACATCGGCGGCGCGCTCAGGCATACAACTTCATCGGCATAGGGTTCGACCTTGGCCAGCGTATCGGGAGGGGCGACCGGCACGGCGCAGATCAGTTTTTTCGGGGACCTGGAGCGCAGCGCGTGCAGCGCGGCAATCATCGTGGAGCCGGTGGCCAGACCATCGTCCACGACAATGACAATGCGCCCTGCCGGGTCGTGCGGCGGTCGTATCGGGGTATAGCTGGCGCGCCGCTCGCGCATCACCTTGAGCTGCGTTTCCTTCTCGGCTTCGATGTATTGCGAACTGCCGCCCACCTGCCCGGCATAGTCGCCGAGATAGGTCCAGCCGGTCTCGTCCACCGAACCGATCGCGAATTCCGGATTGCCCGGCGCGCGCAGTTTGCGCACCAGCACCACGTCCAGTTCGCCGCCCAGTTCATCGGCAATGATCTTGGCCATAGCCACCGCTCCGCGCGGAATGGCCAGCACCAGCGGGTTCTGGCCGCGATATTGCGCGAGCGCTTCCGTCAACCGGTGTGCTGCATCTTCACGATCACGAAACATCATATTCTCCCTCTCGATATTATCTGGCGGTTCAGCCGCCGCCGTTCCGCTGCCTTCTTGCCTCGAACAAACAGATGCCGGCACTCACCGAGACATTCAGGCTTTCCACGCTGCCCAGCATCGGTATGCGCACCAGTTCATCGCAGGTCTCGCGTGTCAATCGGCGCAGGCCTTCGCCTTCGGCGCCCAGCACCCAAGCCAGTGCGCCGGCGTGTTTGAACCCGTTAAGGTCCGTCTCGGCATCGCCTGCCGCGCCGACCACCCAGATGTCGCGTTCCTGCAATTCGCGCAGGGTGCGCGCGAGATTCGTGACGGTGATGTAGGGGACGGTTTCCGCCGCGCCGCAGGCGACCTTCTCCACCGTTGCGGTGATGCCGACCGCACGGTCTTTCGGTGCGATCACCGCGTGCACGCCGAATGCATCGGCGCTGCGCAGGCAGGCGCCCAGATTATGAGGATCTTGCACGCCGTCCAGCACCAGCAGCAACGGGGGTTCTTCAAGCGTATCCAGCACGTCCTCGAGATGCTGCACCCGGCGCGAGGCATCGACGCGAGCTGCCACACCCTGATGGCGCGCGTTGCCAGCCATGCCGTCGAGTCGTTTCGCCTCGATCGGTATAACGCGCACGCCGCTGGTTTCGGCGAGCTTGATCAGGTCGCGCATGCGCGGATCCTGGCGTTGTGCCTGGAGATAGACTTCCAGCACGCCATCTGGATTCTGGCGGATGCGAGAGGTGACCGCGTGAAAGCCGTAAATCAGACGCAGATCAGCCATGGTGCTTCTTTTCCTTGCTCTTGCCCGTGGAGGGTTTTTTAGATGCGGATTTCCTGCCCGTGGTACGCCCTTCCCCGGCAGCCTCATGTCCAGAGGTATCGATCAACTCATGCAATACGAAATCGATCTTGGTACTCTCCATGTCCACCTTCACGACGCGAACTTGAACACGGTCGCCGAGGCGATAGCGCTGACCCGTGCGTTCGCCGAGCAACTGGTGTTTGGCTGCATCGAACTGGAAATAATCCTTGCCGAGTTCGGAAATGTGCACCAGACCCTCGACATACAGATCGTCCAGCGACACGAACATGCCGAAGCTGGTAACCGACGAGACCGATCCGGTGAACACGCTGCCGAGATGGTCGCGCATATAGAAACATTTCAGCCAGGCCTCGACATCGCGCGTTGCGTCGTCGGCGCGGCGCTCGGTCATCGAGCAGTGCGCGCCCAGTTCGGCCCACTTCTGCGCGGGCGTGTATTTCTTGCCTTGCAGCACCGCCTTGATGGCGCGATGCACCAGCAGATCCGGGTAGCGGCGTATCGGCGAGGTAAAGTGGGTGTATGCATCGTAGCCCAGACCGAAGTGCCCGATGTTTTCCGGCTCGTACTTGGCCTGGCGCAAGGAACGCAGCATCACGGTTTGCAGCAGCCCGGCATCGGGGCGGCCTTTGATACGCTTGAGCAGCTTGGAATAATCGGCTGCCTGCGGATCGTCTTCACCGGTCAATTGCAGGCCGAATTCCTTCATGAATTCGCGCAGCGCTTCCAGCTTCTCCGGTGTCGGCCCCTGGTGGATGCGGTACAGCACGGTGTGCCCTTGTTCGTGCAAATAGCCCGCCGCGCAGACGTTGGCCGCCAGCATGCATTCCTCAATCAGCTTGTGCGCGTCGTTGCGAACCACCGGCACGATCTTTTCGATCTTGCCCTCGGCCGTAAAGATCATTTGCGTTTCGACCGTTTCGAAGTCGATCGCGCCGCGCTTGGCACGGGCTTGCAACAGTTTCCTGAACAAATGATAGAGATGTTCAAGATGCGGCACAATGGCCGCTTTGCTCCTGGCCAGCTCGCCATCCGGTTCGGCCAGCATCTCGGCAACCTGGTTGTAGGTCAATCTCGCTTGCGAATGCATCACCGACGGATAGAAGCGATATTTTTCGATCTCGCCGCTGCTGCTGATGTGCATGTCGCACACCATGCACAGGCGGTCCACATGGGGATTCAGGGAGCATAATCCGTTGGATAATTCTTCCGGCAACATCGGGATCACGCGGCGTGGAAAGTAGACAGAGTTACCGCGCAGAATCGCTTCGCGATCCAGCGCGTCGCCGGTCTGTACATAGTGGCTGACATCGGCGATCGCCACCACCAGCCTGTAGCCGCCCTTTTCCGGCGCGCAATACACCGCATCGTCGAAATCGCGCGCGGTCTCGCCGTCTATGGTGACCAGCGGCAGGTTGCGGATGTCTTCGCGGCCCGTCCAATCTTGCACAGAAACAACCGGGGAGATCGACTTGGCCTGCCTTTCGACATCCTTCGGGAATTCATAGGGCAGGTCATGCTTGCGCAATGCGATCTCGATCTCCATGCCCGGGTCGGCATAATTGCCCAGCACCTCGACGATGCGGCCGATCGGCTGCGCATGTTTGTCGGGATGCTGCATGATTTCCAGCATCACCACCTGCCCTACCTTTGCCCCGCCCGATTCGCCGGGTGCGACCAGAATGTCCTGGGTGATGCGGCGGTTTTCCGCCACCACGAAGTTGATGCCGTGTTCTTCATACAGGCGGCCAACCACGCGGTTATTGGCGCGCTCCAGCACCTCTACGATCTTCGCCTCGGGACGTCCGCGCCGGTCAACGCCGCTCTGCCGCACCATCACCACGTCGCCGTGCAGCACTTGGTGCATTTCCTTTTCGCTGAGAAACATATCGGGACTGCCGTCTTCCGGGATCAGGAAACCGAATCCATCCGGATGGCCCTGCACCTTGCCCTTGACCAGGTCGAGCTTGTCCACCACGCAGATGGCCCGCTTGCGGTTGCGCATGATCTGGCCATCTCGCTCCATTGCGCGCAGACGCCGCGAGAACAGGTCTTCTTCCTCATGATCGATGTGCAACATTTCCAGCAGCTCTTCATCGGCCACAGGCGCACCTTGTTCGGTCAGTATCTGCAAAATGAATTCGCGGCTGGGCAGCGGATGTTCATATTGCTGGCGCTCCCGTTCCAGAAACGGGTCCTGCAAACGCAAGTTCTTTTTATTTTTCATTGACAATGTATCCTTTAACTATTAAATTGCGCGCCTTCGCAAAACTTCAGCGAAGGTTTTCAAGCCCAGATGGCGGAATTGGTAGACGCGCACGGTTCAGGTCCGTGTG